>JABLTO010075957.1_pt1 | contig 43016 bp, 38 predicted proteins | sample 7160091 | NCBI WGS metagenome assembly JABLTO01 (sample SAMN14651225, study PRJNA627086) | human gut metagenome | isolation source: feces | host: Homo sapiens
GAAAAAATCGTAGTGGACGAAGACGGGATGCCGGAAATTACACTGAAATACGGCTTGTCTAATCTGATTAGTTACAGTCCTGCTGATGAAATGAACCGAAGAGAAAATACCATGATTGCGATTGTGATGAAACTGATTGCTGAGGATGAACGTGGATTTTCTTCTGCAAAATATCTGTCAGAGCATATTACTGATCTGGGATTCAAGAAAACAAAACAGAGTATCCTTCCATATATTGAGCTGATGAAGGAACTTGGAATTCTTGAAGCCACAGATAATCCATTGAAGCCATACAATATTGTAAAGTCAAAAGAAGAAATCACGCAGCTTACCAAAGACTATCTGCCGGATGTATCAGCAGAAACCACTGCGAAACAGCTAGCAGATGATTATTTACATGGTATTAGTGACGACAGGTGGCATGCCGGAAATGGTATTTGAATACATTCTCCGCAAAAACGGTCTTGATCCGCAGAAAGATTTGACGATTGATCAGAGCATTGATTTCGGCTCGACAGCGGCCGCTTTTACAGGAGATAAATCGGCTGATTTTACCGTTGAATTTGAGCCATCTGCAACGGCACTGGAGAAAGAGGGTGCCGGATATGTAGTTGCCTCGCTGGGAGTAGATTCTGGTTATGTGCCGTACACTTCTTACAGTGCGAAGACCAGTTATATGGAAAAGAATCCGGAAATCATCCAGAAATTTACCAATGCGCTCCAAAAAGGCATGGAATATGTGCAGAGCCACACACCGGAAGAGATTGCCGAAGTCATTGCACCGCAGTTTGCGGAAACAGATCTCGACATAGTCACGACGATCGTGAAACGTTATTATGAGCAGGATACCTGGAAAGCTGACCTGATTTTTGAAAAAGAAAGCTTCGAACTTCTGGAGGATATTCTTGAAGATTCCGGAGAACTGAACAAGCGTGTATTATACGAAGATCTTGTGACAACTGAATACGCTGCAAAAGCAGCAGAAAAATAAGTTTATTCTTTTGTGGTCGAGATAAGATGATTCCAATACGGAGAGGATACTTTTTTAATAAAGTAGATTTTTTTCAGGACAGAGAAAATCAGAAATCATTCGGATTTCTTTATGCCGACTTTGGGTGGCTGGTAATGATATACAGCTTCATAAGATTTCAGTTCTTCTTCATCCACTGGTCCTGCCGGGATCAGTCCGGTACAGTCCTGAGAGGATGCGGCATTTGACATAAAATCATAAGAGTCAATGACCTCCTGATTTGCAGAGCTGTCAGATTTTGAATGAGCATTTTTTTTCATAACAAACCTCCGTGTATATATTGATTTTAAGATTTACGGAAAACCTTAAAGTTAATGTATACAGGAGGTTTGTTTATTATACATCTGGATGTAAAATGCATTTGATATTTCTTTATTGCCGGAGGATTCCTTACTGTGCATCGGGAGGCTTGACAGCCTCGTTGCTGTGCCATTCTCTGTGGAATTTTAAGGGAGTACATCCTTCATGCTTTTTGAAGAGATTGATGTAATGACTTACCTGATGGAAGCCACAGGAATATGCAATTTCTTCGATCGTAAGGTCTTCATATTTTAAAAGGGTTTTAGAATGATTCAGACGGGTGACAATCAGATATTCATTAGGTGGCATGCCGAGGTATTTTTTGAATTCGCGGGCAAGGTGATATTTGCTGACACCTGCTGTGATGGCGAGGAACTCAAGAGATAAGGGTTCCTGAAAATGCTGATCAATTTCCTTTAAAACTGTTTTCAGGTATGCAGGCATAAAACCCAGACTGAGATTTTCAGTGTCATTTTCAATCAGAACACGCGTCAGTATATCGGTAATCAGATATGACGAGAGTATTTCTGAATGAATATCTTTTCGCTGCGTAATAGAAAGGATTCTGCGCATGGTACTTTCCATAAAAAAAGGATCAAGAGAATCCAGAATATGAAAATTATTCCGCATAAATTCTTCATAGTAGCCGAGTGCGGAGGGACCATTAAAATGAAGCCACAAAAATTCCCAGTTCTGGTTTTGCAGACATTCATAGTGATGATGTTCCATGCAGTTTATGTATGCGGTAGTTCCCGGATGCAGAGAATACTTACTGCCGTGATATTTCAGTAATCCCTTACCATGAAGCGTGTAGATGATGAGGAAACTGTTCAGGTTTTCTCTTTCAGTGAAATAGGGGAAGGAAGTACAAAAATCCCCCACTTCCTGCACATAGAAAAAAGTCTGGCGCGCTCTGGGTGTGGCCGTATTAATAAAACGAATCGAGTCATCGCTCCAGGTCAGATTCAGCTTTTCCATATATTTATGAGCCGATATATTTCGCATAAAAACTCCTTCAAATATATAGCAAGATATTGATAGAACCTCAGAAATCTACAGATGTTACACAGGCATTACTGCAGACATATCCGGATCTGAAAGTTATCTGCGCGCCGACAACTGTAGGTATTGCAGCAGCTGCAAAAGTCCTTCAGGATAATAGTTCTTCCTGCAAACTGACAGGGCTCGGACTTCCTTCTGAAATGTCAGAGTACATTGGTGATGATGATGCACATTCCTGCCCGTATATGTTCCTGTGGAATCCGGAAGATGTAGGACGTCTGGGTGCATACACATCCATAGCTCTTGTAAATGAAGAGATTACAGGTGCAGCAGGTGATAAATTTACAGCAGGAGATCTCGGTGAGTATGAAGTTACAGAGGCATCTGACGGCGGTACAGAAGTTATTCTCGGTTCTCCGTTCAAATTTGATCCATCCAATATCGATGAATGGAAAGATGTTTATTAATCAGGCGCTAATTACAATTTAAATAACCCTTGGAAACAGGACTGCTGTACTGCTACTACGGCAGTCCTGAACTTTATGCCAAAGTATGCGAGAGAAGCTGCCAGTGGCAGGTTCTCTGTATGGTGGAAAATGCAGGAGGTACGGATATGATCAAAGCATTTACAATGAAATTGTATGAAGGACAGGAACAGGAATACGAGAGACGTCATAATCTGCTCTGGCCGGAAATGAAAGATATGATACATGAATATGGCGGAAAAAATTATTCCATTTTTCTGGACCAAGAAACACTCACATTGTTTGGCTATATAGAAATAGAAGATGAAAAAAAATGGAGTGAGAGTGCAGATACAGAGATAAACCGCAAATGGTGGAATTTCATGGCAGATATTATGGAAACTAATCCGGATAACAGTCCGGTATGCAAGGATCTTCATCCTGTTTTTCATCTGGATTAAGAGGAAATCTTTAAAATTTAACATAAACCCTCGATTATGAATATTGACGATTTACCTTCCTATATGACAAAATAACTATAATGGATAATGCAGGATTACCGGGCGTGAAACATCGCCTGGTTTTCCTCATTTACAAAAAACATATGGGAGGAATGAGAATGGCAAAGAAAAGAAAATGCGGTGTGCTGCTTCCGGTCAGCAGTCTGCCGTCAAAATATGGAATCGGCTGCTTTGACAAAAAAGCATATGAGTTTGTGGATGCGCTGAAAGAAGCAGGACAGAGTTACTGGCAGATCCTGCCGCTTGGTCCGACAAGCTACGGCGATTCTCCGTATCAGTCATTTTCCACATTTGCAGGAAATCCCTATTTTATCAGTCTGGAAGAACTGATAAAAGAAGGCGTCCTGACAAAAAAAGAATGTGAGAGCATGGATTTCGGAACAGACGAGACAAGTGTAGATTATGCAAAATTATATGAAGGACGTATGATTTTGCTCCGTAAAGCATATGAACGCAGTAACGTATACATGGATTCGGAATTTCGCAGATTTCAGGAAGAAGAGGCATGGTGGCTGAAGGATTATGCACTTTTTATGGCAGTGAAGAAACGCTTCGGCGGTATTCCGTGGAGTGAATGGGCTGAGGACATCCGTCTCCGCTGGCAGAATGCGCTCGATTATTACAGAGAAGAAATGTATTTTGAAATCGAATTTCAGGAGTATATGCAGTTCAAATTCCGCCAGCAGTGGATGAAACTCAAATCTTATGCAAATGAAAAAGGCATCCAGATCATCGGTGACATTCCGATCTATGTGGCAATGGACAGTGCTGACACATGGGCAAATCCATGGCTCTTTAAACTCGATGAAAAAAACTGTCCGATACAGGTCGCAGGCTGCCCGCCGGACGGATTTTCTGCAACAGGACAGCTCTGGGGAAATCCACTGTACAACTGGGAAGTGCATCGCAATTCCGGATATGAATGGTGGGTAAAACGAATTGCAAACTGTTTCCGTCTGTATGATGTAGTGCGTATTGATCATTTCCGCGGATTTGATGAATATTATGCAATCCCGTACGGTGATAAGACAGCGGAGAACGGCTGGTGGGAAAAAGGCCCGGGAATCGAGTTGTTCCGCACGATTTCAGAAAAACTTGGACATCGTGAGATCATTGCAGAAGATCTTGGTTATATGACCGACACGGTTAAGCGGCTGGTCGAAGAAAGCGGCTACCCGAATATGAAGGTTATCGAGTTTGCATTTGACGAGCGCGATACGGGTAATGCAAGTGATTATCTGCCGCATAATTATCCGAGAAACTGCGTGGTTTATACAGGAACTCATGACAATGAGACGCTGATCTCCTGGCTTGAGGATATTACACCACAGGAGCGCAGACAGGTTCGTAAATATCTGAATAATTTCCATGATTCCGGTAAAGAACTGTGCGATGATCTCATCTGCCTTGTAATGCAGAGTGTAGCTGATCTTTGTATCATACCGATGCAGGACTATCTGGGACTTGATAATTCCGCACGAATGAATCAGCCGTCCACACTTGGAAAGAACTGGAAATGGCGTTTGAAAGAAGGACAATTTTCTAAAGAACTGCAGGAAGAAATGCTGGAACTTGCAGGACGTTACGGAAGATTATAAGAAAAATATAATAAATTTGAGCCCCCGGTATTGTGCCGGGGGCTCAAATTTATTCCGCAAGATAATATACAGAGGAATATGGTGCCAGGGTCAGAAGGATTCTGCCGTCTTTGATTGTTTTGGCGGTGCTTTTGCGTTTCTGTGTGCCGCCATAAACAGCAAGGTTACTGTTAAGGAGTTCTTTTAATTTCTGCGCATCAGGAAGTTTCAGCTCGTAGACCTGCTCCTGATCGGAGAAATTAAACAGAGAAAGGATGCGCTCTTTTTTACTGCTTCGTTCGAAGACATAAATACAGCGTCCTTCCTGATGACAGTCGATCCATCTGAAACCGTCAGCCTCATAATCTTTTTCCCAGAGAGCAGAATGTTCCAGATACAGTTTATTCAGATCTTTCATAAAGTGTGCGAATGCATCATGCGCCTGATAATCAAGAAGCATCCAGTCCTGTTCTCTTTTTTCGTCCCATTCGCGGAACTGTCCGATTTCGTTTCCCATGAAATTCAGCTTTTTACCCGGATGTGCATACATGTACATATATAAAGAACGTGCCTGCGGAAATTTGTTTTCATAATCACCGCTCATTTTCTGCATGATCGTTGCCTTACCGTGGACGACTTCATCGTGAGAGAGAGGAAGCAGGAAACGGGCATCATAATAATACATCATGGAAAATGTGAGTTTGTGGTAATTTTCCGGACGGTATTCGGGTGCAGTACGGAAATAATTGAGTGTATCATTCATCCATCCCATATCCCATTTATAATCGAAACCAAGCCCGCCCTGATCGACAGGATCGGTTACTTTCGGGAAAGAAGTGGAATCTTCGGCGGCGAGAATGACTGATGGATGCATTCCCTTCAGGCCCTGGTTCATATACTGGAGAAACTCTACGGCATTCAGATTGACACCACGAGCCGGGTCACCCTGCCAGTAGATTGCACGGCTGATTGCATCCATGCGGATACCGTCCATATGAAATTCGCTGATCCAGTAATTGGCGCAGGACTGCAGAAAACTTCTTGTCTCGCCGCGGGAGTGCATGAAGTTACAGCTTCCCCATTCGCTGACACCGACAGCGGAATTCGGATATTCAAAAAGAGAAGTTCCGTCATAATTGGCAAGTCCGTAGGAATCTACGGCAAAATGTACCGGAACAAAATCCATCAGAACACCGATGCCGTGTTTGTGGCAGGCATCAACAAAAGCTTTAAGCTGATCCGCAGTTCCGTAGCGGGAAGTCGGGCTGAAAAATCCGGTTGCCTGATAGCCCCATGATTCGTCACATGGATATTCATTCAGCGGCATGATCTCAAGATAGTTGTAGCCATTTTTGGTGAGATATGGGATCAGAATATCGATCATTTCTTCATAGTTGTACCAGGCGTCTGCTTTGTCAGAAGGCTTGCGGAAAGAACCGAAATGGATTTCATAAATGTTGAGAGGTTTTTTGCGGCAGTCACTGCGGTTCTGCATCCACTGGCTGTCTTTAAATTTGTATTCGTTCATATCACGGATGATGGAGGCGCTGTTCGGACGGAGTTCCATACCGAAACCATATGGATCGCAGTGATCCACAGCATTTCCACTTCGGTCATAAATGCGGTATTTGTACATCTGTCCGGTTTTTGCCTGTGGAACATAACATTCCCAGAAATTTCCGTCAGATACTTTGTTCATATCCCATTCCTGCCATTCATTAAATTCCCCGATCAGGGTAATGCGTGAAGCAGAAGGTGCAAACGTACGAAAAGTTACCCCCTGTTTTTCTGTGTGGGCACCGAGATATTTGTAGGCATCAAAAATTTTTCCTGTATAAAATCCGTAAAAATCCATAGTACTCTCCTTGCAGATAATAGACATTGGTTGTGTAGTTTAGTATACTATAAAAAGAAAACTCCCGCCTGTCCACCGACGATTTCGGACAAATGGCGGATAACCGACGATTTAAAAAAAATGTCGGAAAAGGAGAATAGTCATATGGATATCAGAATAGAAAAAACAGAAAAAGCAATTCGAAATGCATTTCTGGAACTACGCGCGGCGAAACCGCTGGAAAAAATCACCGTAAGGGAGCTGTGCAGTCTGGCATGCATTAACAAGTCAACATTTTACAGTCATTATGAGGATATTTATGCGTTGTCACAGACACTTGAATCCGAGACGATCACGGCTGTTCTGACCAATATTTCCAGACAGCAGGAGGCACCATTTAAAGATCCGGATGTGTTTACGAGAAATCTGTATATCGCGCTGGTATCCAATCATTCGCTGATCAATATTCTGTTTTCCGGTACAGAAAAAAGCCATCTGGGTGATTGCCTGGAAGCAGAGCTGAAACGCCTGATCAAAGAAAACTTTCCAGAATATCGGAATGATCCGGAGAAAGATATTATGCTGTCGTTCTGCATTCAGGGATGCTTCCATGCATATCTGAACAATCAGGACAAGGAGCTGGATACGCTGATCCGCGTCAGCGAAGTGATCGTGCAGAAACTGGCACCGTTATACATCAAAGAATAAACAAATCGAAAGAAGAAAAATAAATGAAAAAACTGGTTATCGGAATTCTGGCACATGTCGATGCCGGAAAGACAACTTTATCGGAAGGGCTTCTGTATCTGTGCGGTGAGATCCGAAAGATTGGACGGGTGGATCACGGAGATGCCTTTCTGGATACGTATGAACTCGAAAAAGAAAGAGGAATCACGATTTTTTCAAAGCAGGCACTGCTGAAAACAGACGATATGGAAGTGTCACTGCTTGACACTCCGGGACATGTTGATTTCTCGGCGGAGATGGAGCGTACGCTGCAGGTGCTTGATTATGCGATCCTTGTGATCAATGGAATGGATGGAGTACAGAGCCATACGATGACATTGTGGCGGCTTCTGGAAAGATACCAGATTCCGACATTTTTATTTGTAAATAAAATGGATCAGCAGGGGACGGATCACGATGCACTCCTCGCAGATCTGAAAAATCATCTGCATGAAAACTGTGTGGATTTCGGAAAGACAGAAGGCGCAGAGGAGGGATTTTCATCGGAGCAGATGGAAAACATCGCAGTCTGTGATGAGAAGCTTCTGGAAAAATATCTGGAAACCGGCGAAGTGACTGTAGCGGAGAGTGCGGCACTCATCGCACAGAGAAAAGTTTTTCCGTGTTTTTTTGGTTCCGCACTGAAAATGGAAGGCGTGGAAGAATTTCTGAACGGACTTCGCACGTATACGAAAGAACCGAAGCGCCGGGAAACTTTTGGTGCAAAAGTTTTCAAGATTGCCCGGGATGAGCAGGGAAACCGTCTTACGTATATGAAGATCACCGGCGGAAGCCTGAAGGTAAAGACATTGCTCTCATCGGAAGGTGTGGGGCAAAGTCTGCCGGGTAGAAAAGTGGAAGAATCTTCGTGGGAAGAAAAAGTGGATCAGATCCGTCTGTATTCCGGGGCAAAATATGAGACAACGCAGGAAGCAGAGGCTGGTCTTGTCTGTGCGGTGACAGGTCTCACAAAAACTTATCCGGGTGAGGGACTTGGAGTAGAAAGTGAATCAGAACTCCCTGTACTGGAACCGGTTCTCAACTATCAGATCATCCTTCCGGATGAATGTGATCCACATCAGATGCTGCAGAAGCTGAGAATGCTCGAGGAGGAAGAACCGCAGCTTCATCTCCTGTGGGACAGTCAGCTTGGAGAAATCCATGCACAACTGATGGGAGAAGTACAGATAGAGATTCTGAAAAAAATGATCTGGGACCGTTTTCATGTGGCAGTGGAATTCGGAGCCGGAAGTATTGTTTATAAAGAGACGATTGCAGAACCGGTTGTGGGCGTGGGACATTTTGAACCGCTTCGTCATTATGCAGAAGTGCATCTTTTGATAGAACCGGGAGAGCCGGGCAGTGGATGTCAGTTTTTTACAGCATGCAGTGAAGATATACTGGCGCGTAACTGGCAGAGACTGATTCTTACACACCTTGAAGAAAAAGAACATATCGGTGTTCTGACCGGCTCACCGATTACGGACGTGCAGATCACACTTCTGACAGGAAGGGCACATGCCAAACATACAGAGGGCGGCGATTTCCGTCAGGCGACATACCGTGCAGTACGCCAGGGACTGCGGAAGGCAAAAAGCATTTTGCTGGAGCCGTATTATGAATTCCGACTGGAAGTACCGGCGGAAATGATCGGCCGTGCAATGACCGATGTACAGAAGATGCAGGGAACATTCGAATCACCGGAAACGGATGGTGAAGTGGCAATTCTGAAAGGTACAGCAGCCGTTTCACAGATGCGGGATTATCAGAAAGAAGTGATCGCATACACACATGGAACAGGCAAACTTTTCTGTAATCTAAAAGGTTATGCGCCGTGCAGAAATCAGGATGAGATTGTACTGAATACGGGCTATGACCCGGAGGCCGATCTGGAGAATCCGACCGGTTCTGTTTTCTGTGCACACGGGGCTGGATTTGTTGTGCCATGGGATCAGGTGGAAGACTATATGCATCTGCAGAGCAGTGTGGATATGGATGCACTGGACAGTGAGAACTGGTATGAAGATGTGGAAAATGAGGATGCAGGATTTTCGCAGATGGATAACCCGGCGCAGACCAGAAGAAATGGTGGAAAATCCGGCAAAAAATCCGAGAGTTTTTCCTATAGCGGCAGCTATGCAGAGGAGGAAGAACTGCAGGCGATTTTTGAACGTACTTTCGGACCGGTGAAACGTGACCGTGGTGCTTTTCAGAAAAAGACCGTTCATGCATCTGTATCGACGACACACTATAAAGCCGGCAAGCCGCGTAAAGAGGAATACCTGCTGGTTGATGGTTACAATATCATCTTTTCATGGGAAGAATTAAATGAGCTTGCAAAAGAAAATATTCATGCGGCATGTGATAAGCTGATGGATATTCTGAGCAATTATCAGGGATATCGAAAATGTACACTGATTCTTGTACTGGATGCTTACAAGGTGGAAGGACACAGGGAAGAAGTCATCCCATATCATAATATTTATGTGGTTTATACGAAGGAAGCCGAGACAGCCGATCAGTATATCGAAAAAACTGTCCATAAAATCGGACGGCAGTATCAGGTGACGGTGGCAACTTCGGATGGCCTGGAGCAAGTCATAATCATGGGCCAGGGTGCACACAGAATCTCAGCGCAGGGACTGAAAAAAGAAATCGAAGATACGGAAAAGGCTGCACGTGCAGAATGGCATCAGCGCCGACAGAGCAGCAAAACCTATCTTTTTGATCATATGTCAGAGGAGATGCAGAAGCAGATGGAGAAAATACGTCTGGGAGAAAAAGAATGATTTATTTATATGAAAGAAATAAGACAGGAATCTGCGTCAATCGTGTATTCGGATATGACGGGATCGTTGAGATTCCGGATACACTGAACGGATTTCCGGTGACGGAACTTGGCGCCTATATTTTTTCAGATCATATAGATGTGTCAGAATTAAATAAAAAGAAAGAAACAGGTACTTACTGCACGGAAAACGGGACAGAAGAAACACCGGCAGATGATATGCCACAGGCAGCAGGCAATCAGGTGGAGGAAATCTGCCTTCCGCGCTTCCTGCGTAAAATCGGCAGATATGCGTTTTATAATTGTTTTAAGCTTCGCCGTCTGAAATTCTGCGGCGAAATGAAAGATCTTGGTGCCGGTGCGCTGACAGGATGCCATAAGATGGAACAGATTACAGTGGAAACAGATGAAAACGGGCAGTCTGCACTACGTGATTTCCTTACGGAATTGCCGGAGACACTGCGCGTAGATATGAAAACAGATGGGGAACTGGGGCGTTTCTGGTTCCCGGAATTTTTTGAGGAAGGTGTTGAAAATACACCGGCAAGAATCCTCGAAAATCATGTTCATGGAAGTGGCATCCGTTATCGGAACAGTTTTGTGAACAAAAAGCTTCACACACTGGAATATGATAAACTGTTTCCGTATGCCGTTGCGTGGGAACAGGAACGTATCGTGCTGAATCTTGCACTTGACCGGATCTTATATCCAATGAGTATGACCGGGGAGGCACGCGAAAAATATCTTATCTATATCAAAGAACACAGTCAGCAGGCGGTCGCGCTTCTGGGAGAAAAGAAAGAATACGAAGCCATGCAGAATATATTAAAAGAAATTGCTCCTGACAGGGAGACGACAGAAAAGATGCTGGAGACGGCACAGAGTTCCGGTGATTCCAGATGGGTAAGTATTCTGATGAATGAACTCGGCAGGCATGGCAGGAAACAGAGAAAGGCATTTGAACTGTGAAAAAAGAGTACAGGGACAAGTTTGGAAATTTTGTTCATGAGGAAAGAAAAAAAGAAGAAGAGACACTGGCAATCTGCGAAGATATCCTGAAAAATTCCAGAAACGAAATGGCGGTTGCGATGCGGTTTCTGCAAAGTGCATTTGGTGCGCTGAAACCGATCATTTCCGGTGAGACAGGTGCGATGGGAACTGACGGAAAACTTCTGTATGCAGCCCCGGGATGGCTGATAGAGAGTTTTATGAAAGACCGGGTGCGTCTTAATCATATGTATCTTCATGAGGTGTTGCATTGTCTGTTCTGCCATCTTTGGAGCAGGAAAGATCGTGATCAGAGGATATGGGATCTTGCAGCGGATATTGCAGTAGAAAACATCATGGATGACCTCTATGAAAAGGCTGTTTACATTCGCCCGAACAGTCTGCGAAGAGAAAAGTACCGGCAGTGGAAAGAACAACAGAATGTTCTGACAGCAGAGGCACTTTATTATCTTCTGACATCATGTGAGGAAGATGAAATCGTCCATCTGGAGCAGGAATTTCGGATGGATGACCATCATTTCTGGTATACACCGCAGAATAAGAGCGGGATGGCAAGCCGCCAGAAAGAATGGGAAGATATGCGTCGTAAGATGCAGACAGAAATCGAGCTTTTTTCGAAAGAGGCGGCAGGGGATTCGCCGGGACTGGTCGAACATCTGCAGGCCGAAAACCGGAAACGCTATGATTATAAAGAATTTCTGAGGAAGTTTTCTGTGCTGAAAGAGGAGATGCAGGTAGATATGGATTCCTTTGATCCGATTTATTACCATCTCGGTACAGAGCTTTACGGAAATATGCCGTTGATCGAACCGCTGGAAACGAAGGAAATGAAAAAAATCGAAGACTTTGTGATCGTGCTGGATACTTCGATGTCCTGTAATGGCAGTCTGATCCACAGGTTTCTCGAGGAGACTTACAGTGTTTTGTCAGAGTCGGAGAGTTTTTTCCGGAAAATACAGGTGCACATCATCCAGTGTGACGAAAAGATACAGGATGATCAGGTAATCCATAATGAGAAAGAGATGGAGGCATATCTGTCTGATTTTACGATCCGTGGATTCGGCGGGACAGATTTTCGACCGGCATTTTCTTATGTAGATAAACTTCTGAATATGGGAGCTTTTCAGAGATTGCGCGGGCTTTTGTATTTTACGGATGGTTACGGAACATTTCCGGCAAAGATGCCACCGTATGATACCGCGTTTATTTTTATGAAAGATGATTACCGGGATGTGGATGTGCCGCCATGGGCGATTAAACTGATTCTGGATACACAGGCACTGGAAAGAGAGAGGACAGCTGAGCATGATGAATATTAAACAGGCAAAACAGGAAATTGTAGATACGGTGCAGGCGTATCTTTTGAAAAACGAATACGGGGAATACGTGATACCGAGGGTTCATCAGAGACCGGTACTTCTTCTGGGTGCACCGGGAATCGGAAAGACGCAGATCATGGAACAGGCGGCAAGAGAGTGTAAAGTCGCGCTTGTGGCTTATACGATTACGCACCATACGAGACAGAGCGCGATCGGACTTCCTTTTATTTCAAAGAAGGAATATGGTGGAAAAGAGTATTCTGCGACAGAGTATACGATGAGTGAGATCGTAGCGAGTATTTACGACCGTATGCGCGAGACAGGACTTACCGAGGGAATCCTGTTTATCGATGAGATCAACTGTGTTTCAGAGACACTGGCACCGGCAATGCTTCAGTTCCTGCAGTGCAAAACTTTCGGAAATCATGAGATTCCGGAAGGCTGGGTGATCGTAGCGGCAGGAAACCCGCCGGAATACAACAAGTCCGTGCGCGATTTTGATGTCGTAACACTTGACCGTGTGAAGAAGATTATGGTGGAGCCAGATTACCGGATCTGGAAAGAATATGCTTACAAAGAAAATATCCATCCGGCGATTCTGGCTTATCTGGAACTTCGCAGTAACTGCTTTTATCAGATGGAAACGACGATTGACGGCAGACAGTTTGCAACACCACGTGGCTGGGAAGATCTGTCGCGCATGATGGAAGTCTATGAACGGCTGAATAAAAATATCACGAAAGAAGTGGTGGGGCAGTATATCCAGCATGATCGGATTTCTGTAGAATTTGCTGAATATTACGAATTATATCAAAAATACCAACAGGATTACCAGATTGCAGAGATCCTGAAAGGAAAACCATCCGAGGCAATGGTGAAGAAAGTTTCGCATGCACCGTTTGATGAGCGAGTCAGTGTTGTCAATCTGCTGTTCTCCGGGGTACGTCAGGCTGTTCGTGAAGTGGTTTTGCAGGAAGAAGTTCTGGAAAAAGTATTTGAGATACTGAAATTGTTGAAAGAGCCACAGGAAGGTGGAAAGCTTTTGGAACGTTTGGGAGATTATGTGGATAATCTTCGAATGGAGCGAGAGCAGAAACAGAAAGAAGGTCTTCTTGAGAGAAGGGAAGACCGTACGATCCGAAAGGCACTCGAACTTTTGGAAAATTACAGACTACTTCTGAAAAAAGAGTGTGGAGAGAGCTGGGAAGAGGCTTTCGATATTTTGAAATCCGCTTTTGGAGAAACACGCGGAGAATGGGAAGAAGCGTGGGATCAGGCAGCGGCATCTCTGGAATGCGCATTTGATTTTATGGAGGCGGCTTTTTATAACACTCAGGAAATGGTTATTTTTGTATCCGGGATCAATACAGACTATTCCTGTGTACGTTTCCTTGAAACATACGAGTGTGAGCGCTACATCCGTTACAACAAAGATCTGTTGTTTGAGGATGCAGGAGCGCAGATACGAAAACGGATCGAAGAACTGTAAAATAATCTGAGACAGAAATCACAGGTTTTGTGCAGTTAGATTATGAGAGGGATAAAATACATGAAAAAACAAAACAAATTTATGACGTTTATACTGTCCATGATACTGGCATTGACCCTTGTTTTACCGGGAAATGCTGTTACTGCGAAGGCAGACGGGCAGGGCGATATGGCTGTTCATTTTATTGATGTGGGCCAGGGACTGGCGATCCTTGTACAGTCGGGAGGAGAAAATCTTCTTTATGATGGTGGAAACAGATCTCATGCAGATGAAGTGGTACAGTATCTGAAAAATCAGCAGGTGGAAACCATCAATTACATGATCTCATCTCATTACGATGAAGATCATCTGGGCGGTCTTGTGAAATGTCTGGATACTTTTGAAGTGGAGCATGTACTGGGATCTGATTATGTGCATACGTCAGATTTATTCAATACGTTTATGAATACGGCGACAGCACATGCGATCATTGTAGAATATCCGTCGGTTGGTGACACTTATGAGTTTGGAACCGGAAGTTTTACAGTGATGGCACCGGATGGAATTTCTCAGAACAGTAACGATAACTCCGTGGTTATCCGGCTGGTAAACGGAAACAACAGCTTTATGTTTATGGGAGATGCGGAAGAGACGAGTGAACAGGATATGATCAGTACGGGAATGAATCTGGACTGTGACGTATTAAGCCTCGGACACCACGGTTCGGCATCCTCAACATCGTGGGATCTTCTGGAAGCAACTTCACCGTCATGGGCAGTGATAAGCTGCGGACTGAACAATACCTACGGTCATCCGGCAGCGGAGACCATGGGAAAACTTTCTGATATGGATATTCCGGTCTTTCGTACAGACGATCAGGGAACGGTCATCGCTCTTTCAGACGGAAATACGATAAGCTGGACTCAGGAACCGTGTAACGATTATACATCGGGAAGCGAAAAACAGAGTACAGACAGTTCTGCGGATCAGAGTGAGCAGTATACAAATGATGCAGCCGCAACGGAATCCTATGCGGCAGAAACCGATACTTCTGACACGCAGGGACGCATGGTCTGGATCTCCGCAACCGGAAGCAAATATCACAGCATCCCGGATTGTGGAAATATGAATCCGAACAAAGCTACGCAGGAGACAGAATCACAGGCACTTTCACAGGGGTATGAAGCATGCAAAAAATGCTGGTGATTCAGAAAGTCCTGTAAAAATTCTGGATGAACTGGATAAACTGCCTTACGTGCGGTTTCAGGATACGGTTTTTGCTGTAAACAATATAAAATGTTCTTTTATGAGCAGATTCTTCTAATGGAAAGAGAAGGATCTGCTTTGTTTTTTGCAGATCGATCGCAGAGCGGGCAGAAAGAATGGAAATACCCAGACCGTTGACGATGGATTTTTTGATACCTTCGAGATCGTTCATGCGGGCAATGACATTGAGGTCACTGGGAGTAATACCGATCCGTTCGAGAAAAAGATCCATTTCTTTCTTAGTGCCGGAGCCTTTTTCACGGATAATGATCGGATCTTTGATAAAATCTTCGAAAGACACAGTTTTGTTCTGTAAGCTGAGATAATGATTGGTGATCGGTGTGGCAATGACCAGTTTATCCTGACAGAATGGAAGAAAGACACAGGTCTCATCGCGCGTATTTTGTCCGACCAGAGCAAGGTCAACCGTTCCATCAAGGACACGGTTGATGGATTCGGCGCTGTCTGCCTGAATCGAATGAAAATAGATATCCGGGTGTGTTTTGCCGAAGGCTGCCAGAATTTCAGGAAGCAGATAAGAGGACGGGATAGTCGAAGCTGCGAGGTCGATCATGTGTTTTTGCACACCGGTGAAATTTTCCAGAAGATTATTGCGGATCTCCAGCATACGGACAGCACTGTCATAAAGCTGATATCCTCTGGTCGTGATTGTTGTTTTTTTCGTAGTGCGCAGGATCAGCCTGGTATGCAGTTCTTCCTCAAGGGAACGCACATGTGCGCTGATCGTAGGCTGTGTGAGATAAAGCTTGCGGGCTGCTTCCGAAAAGCTTCCATAATCAACAACGGCAACAAAAGCTTCTAATTGTTTAAATTCCATGATGTAATCTCCTGGATAAAATATGATGCAAATATTATAAAGTACAAAGTGTTCCGGAAATTTCTGCAAGTGCATGCAGTGCCTGATCTACGTCATGCCGCGTATTTTCCGAACCGAAGGAAAAACGAATCGTTCCTTCCGGGTAGGTGCCAAGTGTTTTGTGAGCGCTCGGGGCGCAGTGGAGTCCGACGCGTGTCATTATTCCATAAGTATTGTCCAGCTCATATGCTACCCGTGCCATATCAAGCTGCAGTGTCTGGATGGAGACAACGGCGCACCGGTCGCTGGTATTTTTTTTTCCGATCACGCGAAGCTGTATTTCAGATGGGTCCATCGCAAAGATCCCATCGATAAAATATCTGGTCAGATCCAGTTCATGCTGAAACATTTCTTCTATAGATATATGCTCCAGATCGGAAAGTGCAGCGTGCAGCCCCAGAATTCCCGGGATATTCGGTGTGCCGGGCTCGAAACGGTCAGGAAGAAAAGCAGGAACTTCCTCTGTATGGGAAACACTACCGGTGCCGCCGCTGATCAGAGGTTCGATCTGCGCCGCCAGTTCATTTGTGATCAGGAAACCACCGATTCCCTGCGGTCCGCGTAAGCCTTTGTGGCCGGTAAATGCAAGTGCATCCAGATGCAGAGCGTCCATATCAATGGGAATGGTTCCGGCTGTCTGGGCAGTATCGAGAATAAAAAGTAAATTATGTTTTTGACAAAAGTCACTCAGTTTCTGAACCGGCATCATCGTTCCGCAGACATTGGAGGCATGCAGACAGACCAGAAGCCGTGTCTTGGGACGAAGAAGTTCTTCTGCCTTTTCTATAAGAAGTGATCCGTCTTTCCGGCAGGGGATGCGGTCAAAAGTCACTCCGTTCCCGGCAAGCTGCACGAGGGGGCGCATAATGGCATTGTGTTCCATAGAGGAGACGAGTACGTGATCACCGGGTTTTAATAATCCTTTGAGGAGGATGTTCAAGCTTGTGGTGATATTTGGAGTAAAGATCACATTTTTTCCTTTTCCTGAAGTAAAATGAAAAAGTCGGAGAAGCTGTTCTCTTGTCTCAAAAATCTGCTCTTCCACAGAATAAGCAGCCTGATAACCACCGCGGTTTACATTTACGGCAGAACCGCTCAGATAATCGTATACTGCCCGGGCAACAGAGGGCGCTTTGGGATAAGAAGTACTTGCCTGATCCAGATATATTTTTTTCATAAAAATCCACCTCACAATGTCAGAGTTAAATTGATTTATAAAAATTATCTATAAATAACCATAAAATAAGACTATATTGAATTAGTGATTTTGTCAATAAGGTGTTATGATTTATACAAAGAAAGTGTGCAGATTACAAAAAAATTCAGCACAAGAGGGAAAGGGAGGTAACAAACAAATGAAAAAAGAGAAAACAACAATTGTTGCGGCCGGAATCCTGATCGGTGTGATCTCGGCAATGCTGGTATTCTTCGGAAATCCGGCAAACATGGGATTCTGTATTGCATGTTTCCTGCGAGATACGACAGGAGCACTTGGTCTTCATTCCGCAGCAGCCGTACAGTACATCCGTCCGGAGATCATCGGTTTGGTACTGGGGGCATGTATTGTGTCACTGATCACAAAAGAATTTCGTCCACGCGGTGGTTCTGCACCGATCACGAGATTTACACTGGGTGCATTTGCTATGATCGGATGTCTGATGTTCCTTGGATGCCCGTTCCGTATGATCCTGCGTCTGGCAGGTGGTGACGGAAATGCTATCTTCGGTCTGGTTGGTTTTGTATGTGGTATTCTGACAGGAACATTTTTCCTGAAAAAAGGCTACACTCTGAAACGTTCTTATAAGATGCCGAAACTGGAAGGTGCTGTTTATCCGGCTTTCCAGATCGTAATGCTGATTCTTCTGGTGGCTGCTCCGGCATTTATCCACTTTACAGAGCCGGAAGGCGGTCCGGGAGCAAAACATGCGGCAATCCTGATTTCTCTGGCAGCAGGTGTGATCGTTGGTATTGTTGCACAGAGAACCCGTCTCTGTATGGTTGGCGGTATCCGCGATGCAGTTCTGTTTGGTGAGTACAAACTGCTCTTCGGATTTGTGGCAATTCTTATAAGTGCACTTGTCATGAACCTGATTCTTGGTGCTGTGACAGGTACCGCATTCTTTAATCCGGGATTTGCAGGTCAGCCGATCGCACACACCGACGGACTGTGGAATGCACTTGGTATGTATCTTGCCGGTTTTGCCTGCATTCTTCTCGGTGGTTGCCCGATGCGCCAGCTCATTCTTTCCGGAGAGGGAAATACTGACTCTGTTGTAGCTGTTCTCGGACTGATGGCAGGTGCAGCTTTTTCACATAACTTTGGTCTGGCATCTTCAGCCGATGGTCCGACAGCAAACGGTAAGATCGCAGTTGTGATCGGCATTGTGGTTGTGGCAGTGATCGCGGTTGTGAATTCCACGAGAAAAGCAGAAGCCTGAAAGGAGAAAGAATATGAAAAGAGTAGATGCAAGAGGGCTTTCCTGTCCGGAACCGGTAATTCAGACAAAAAATGCGATGGCATCAAAAGAGGCCGAATATGAAGTACTTGTCGACAATGTCGTTGCAAAAGAAAACGTTTCCCGTTTTGTGCTGCATCAGGGCTATCAGGTACAGGTAGAAGAGCAGGGCGATGATTTCCTGCTTAAGATCATGAAATGATGACTTATATTGCAACTTTTTATTCGCATTATGGTGCCATCCAGTTCCGCAAAAACTGTGAAAAAATGAACCTGAAAGCAGTGGTCATGCCGGTTCCACGGAACTTAAGTTCCTCCTGCGGAACCTGTGTGCAGTTTGAGGCGAACGGGATATTTCCGGACAGTACCGAGGAAACAGAGCAGATCGTCCGTGTGGAAGAAAGAGGATATGTAAGTATCTATCAGGCGGATGAGGAATAAAAAGAATATATAATAAGAAAAAGGAGAGTTCAACGTGGTGCATTCTGATCTTTATGGATGGGAAATGTCATGAAGGGCTCTCTGTTTGTTTTTATAAAGAAGTTTTGTGAGAAATTCTATAAGAAACGCCGGATGCTGACGGGTGTACAATTTCGATAAATTCGTGTATACTGATAGGCAATACAGAGAACCTGCCACTGGCAGCTTCTCTCGCATACTCTGGCATAAAAAGGCTGTTCCGAAGAAATGCAGGGACAGCCGAATCATCGAAATTCAGTAGGAGTGAAAGAAATGGGAGAAAAACTCACAAAAAGAGATGTAGAAAAAATTGAGGAAGAGATTGAGCACCGCAAGCTTGTCATAAGAAAAGAAGCAATCGAGGCGGTCAAAGAGGCCCGTGCGCAGGGCGACCTCAGTGAAAACTTTGAATATTATGCAGCGAAGAAACACAAAAACCAGAATGAAAGCCGCATCCGTTATCTGGAGAGAATGTTAAAAACAGCGACAGTAGTGGATGATTCCTCGAAATCTGACGAGGTCGGAATGGATGATATCGTTGAGGTGGAATTTGAAGAAGACGGTGAAGTGGAAAAATACAAACTGGTCACATCCATTCGTGGAAATTCCATGGAGAACCGTGTCAGCATCGAATCACCGATCGGCAAAGCCCTCAGGGGACACAGGGTCGGAGACCGTGTACTGGTAAAAGTCAACGAGAATGTCAGTTATTATCTGATCATCCGTTCCATCGACAAAACTGGTGATGAGGACGAAAATATCCGCAGTTTTTAGAATGTAAAATCCGACAAAGTTATGTAAAATTCGATTTTACAAAGATTTAACATAAAACTGGTGAGAACTTTACAAGCTGCAAATATGATGAAGCCATATGAAATCTATGTAAAGGAGAATAGTATGGACTTTTTCAGCATATTAACATTACTTGGAGGCCTCGCCATGTTTCTGTACGGAATGCAGGTTATGGGAGACGGGCTTGCCAAAGTATCAGGAGGAAAACTCGAGCAGATTCTTGAAAACCTGACTTCCAGCAAATGGAAAGCGGTGCTTCTCGGCATGTGTGTGACTGCTGTGATCCAGTCGTCTTCTGCAACGACAGTTATGGTTGTCGGCTTTGTAAACTCCGGCATCATGAAACTTACACAGGCAGTTGGTATCATTATGGGTGCAAATATCGGTACGACGATCACATCATGGATCTTAAGCCTTACTGGTATCGAGAGCAGCAATTTTTTTATCAGCCTCCTCAAGCCGAGCTCATTTTCACCGATTCTTGCACTGGTCGGAATTGTACTTCTGACTTTTACAAAAAGCTCCCGTAAAAAGGATGTCGGAACGATTCTTCTTGGTTTTGCGGTACTGATGTTTGGTATGGAAAGCATGAGTGGCGCAGTGAAACCTCTGGCAGATGTTCCGGAATTTACAGGACTCCTTCTGAAGTTTTCCAATCCGGTAGCAGGTATTCTTGCCGGTACGATCCTGACTGCGATCATTCAGTCATCTTCGGCATCGGTAGGTATTTTGCAGGCTCTTTGTATGACAGGAGCAGTTCCGTATAGTTCTGCATTCCCGATCATTATGGGACAGAATATCGGTACATGTGTAACAGCACTTCTTTCTGCAATCGGTGCAAACAAAAATGCAAAGCGTGCGGCAATGATCCATCTGTATTTCAACCTGATCGGAACCGTTGTATTTATGGTACTTTTCTATATGATCAATGCAGCTGTGCGTTTTCCGTTTATGGCACAGATGGCAACACCGGCAACGATCGCAATCACACACAGTGTATTCAATATCACAGCAACACTTGTATGGCTTCCGTTCTCTAACCTTCTTGTAAAACTTGCCTGTCTGACGATTCGTGATGACGAAGAGAATGAAGTCAGCAGAGAAGATCAGGAATTTATGATTCTTGAATCTCGTTTTCTGGAAAAACCGGCTTTCGCAGTAGAGCAGGGAAGAAATGCGGCAAAACATATGGAGCAGGATTCCAGAAAGATACTGGATATTGCACTTGGACTGATCCATTCATACAGTGATGAACAGGCAGAGAGGGTCCAGAAGCTGGAGAGCAAAATCGACCGTTATGAGGATGAACTTGGTACTTATCTGGTCAAGTTGAACAACAAAGATCTGTCAGAGAGAGACAGCCACAGTGTTTCGATCATGCTGCATTGTATCGGTGATTTTGAACGTATTTCTGACCATGCGGTAAATATTATGGAATCTGCGCAGGAACTCCATGAAAAGAACATCAGTTTTTCGCCGCAGGCAAGGAATGAACTTCAGGTGCTGATCGCAGTGGTAAGCAGGATCGTGGATACGGCATATCAGGTTTTTGACAGGCAGGATCTAAACCTTACACGCGATGTGGAACCACTTGAAGAAATTGTTGATGAGCTGAGCAAAGAACTGAAACGCCGTCATGTCAATCGTCTGCGTTTAGGAGAATGTACGATTGAGATGGGATTTATCCTTACAGACCTTATTACGAGTCTGGAGCGTATTGCAGACCACTGTTCAAATATAAGTGTCTGTGTTACACAGGTAAGAGAAAATCTTTATGACACACACAGTCATCTGGAAAGCCTCAAAAATGAACCGGATGATTTCTATTATAACCGTCTGGGGGAATTGCATAAAGAATATGTACTTCCATAAAAAAACTGTTTTTACAGACAATTACAGCGAGAAAGGACGGATACAGAATGATTTATTGTGTAGAAGATGAAAAAAATATCAGGGAACTTCTGATCTATACTCTGGAAACAACCGGATTTTCCGCGAAAGGAATGGCAAATGCCAAAGAACTCCGAACTGCATTAAAAGAAGAACTTCCGGATCTGATTCTTCTGGATATCATGCTTCCGGGGGAAGATGGCTACAGTATACTTGAGAGTCTGAAATTATCAAGAGACACCAGAGGAATCCCTGTGATCATGGTCACAGCGAAAGAAGCCGAGTACGACAAGGTAAAAGGTCTGGAGGCCGGTGCAGATGACTACATCACGAAGCCTTTCGGGATGATGGAGTTTGTGGCAAGAGTAAAAGCAGTTCTTCGCCGCTGTTCCAAACAGGAAGATGACAAAGAACTGAGAACTGGCGATCTGAGCCTGTCTGTAGGCAAGCATAAGGTTCGCTGGAAGGATACGGGTGTTGAACTGACACGCAAAGAATTTGAACTGCTTCAGTACCTGATGGAAAATAAGGGACTGGTCATGAGCAGAAATCAGATTCTCTGTCATGTATGGGGATATGACTTTGATGGTGAGACAAGAACAGTTGATGTCCATGTCCGTACACTTCGCCAGAAGCTTGGCGAAGCAGGAAATCTGATAGAAACTGTGCGAGGAGTCGGTTACCGGATCGGAGTATAATATGCGAAAAAAAATCTTGAATCATACCTGCTTTCTGATTGTTCTTTCTGTACTTCTTACGTTTCTTGCTGCAGGTCTTGTTATGTATGAAAAGTACAATGAAGATTTGAAAGAGAGCGTTCGGGACAGTACAAAATACATTCAGGATGGAGTCGAAAAGATGGGAAATTCCTATCTGGATGAAGCACTCGGTCAGGCAACTTCAGCTCGTATTACACTTCTGGATCCGAAAGGAAATGTATTGTTTGATTCGCTGGAAGATTCCGCAGAACTTGAGAACCACAGCAATCGTCCGGAGTTTATTCAGGCAGAAAAAAGTGGCTATGCGGAAACACTGCGATATTCAGAAACCCTGTCCAAACAGAATTTTTACTGTGCGGTAAAGCTGGCAGACGGGGATATCCTTCGTGTCGGAAGAACAACGGACAGTGTCTTTTCCACGATGCTGTCGAGCTCTCTGCTTCTTGGAGGGCTGCTGATCGTGATCCTTGCGGTTGCATTTGTGCTGGTCCGCAGGCAGACACGTGATCTGATCGAACCGATCAATACACTGGATCTGGAGGAACCTCTGAAAGAAGTAAAGTATGAGGAGCTCCGGCCGCTTCTGAAAAGAGTCGATCAGCAGAATCGGCAGATTGCCAGGCAGATAGAAGAACTGAAAGAAGCAGAGGCCGTACGAAAAGAATTTTCGGCAAATGTTTCCCATGAATTGAAGACACCGCTTATGTCAATCTCCGGTTATGCAGAGCTTATGATGAATGGGATGGTTCCACCAGAAAAAGTACCGGAATTTTCAGGCAGAATTTATCATGAGGCATATCGCTTAAGTGCTCTGGTGGCAGATATCATACAGCTTTCGAGACTGGATGAAAAGAACAGTGATCTGCCGTTTGAGGAAGTAGATCTTTATGAGATGGCAGAGGATGTTGTGCAGCATCTCGAAAGTGCTGCCAAAAAGAAAAATATTACTGTGTCACTGGATGGCAGTCCGGTAATGGTAAACGGTGTCCGTAATGTCATTTATGAGATGCTTTTCAATATTGCAGACAATGCAATTCGATATACCGATCTGAAAGGTACGGTGAAGATTTCGCTCGGAATGCGCGGAGAGCATCCGTATTACTGTGTAGAAGACAATGGAATCGGAATTGCAGAGGATGAACAGAAGAGGATCTTTGAACGCTTTTACCGGGTGGATAAGAGCCATTCACGGGCAACCGGAGGGACAGGCCTTGGGCTTTCTATCGTAAAACACGGTGCAATTCTTCATAACGCACAGATTAATCTGGAAAGTGAACCCGGAAAGGGTACAAAAATGGAGCTGGTGTTTTAGCACACCGGCTCCTTTTTGGCTGGTTCGTATAATCAAATGTCCATTTCGGACAGAGCAGCTTCATCGGCGATAATCGTACAGTCCGGATGGAACTGGAGAATCGATCCCGGTACCTGTGGAGTTACAGGTCCCTGAACGACTTTTTTAAGAATCTGTGCTTTGTCACTTCCACTGACAACGACCAGAATCTTTTTGCAGCGCATAATCGTACCGATTCCCATAGTATAAGCCTGACGCGGAACGTCTGCTTCGCTTTCGAAGAAGCGCTTGTTCGCCTGAATCGTAGTTTCTGTCAGATCTACACAATGCGTTTCGTCTTCAAAGTGATCAGATGGTTCATTGAAACCGATGTGACCGTCATGACCAAGGCCGAGGATCTGAATGTCTGCAGGACCGATTTTGTGAAGCAGCTCATTGTAAGCAGAGCATGCTTCTCTGGCATTCGGCTCGGTTCCGTTCGGAACGTAAGTATTTGCATGATTAATATTGATCTTATGGAAAAGATGGGTGTTCATAAAATAGCGGTAACTCTGTTCATTTGAACCGGACAGGCCTTTATATTCATCGAGGTTTACAGTTGTTACCTGTGAAAAGTCAAGGTCTCCGTTTTCATACATCTCTACCAGATGGTTATAAGTTCCGACAGGAGAGGAGCCGGTAGCCAGTCCGAGAACACTGTCGGGTTTTAAGATTACCTGTGCGGCGATGAGATTAGCTGCCTTGCGGCTGAGTTCCTGATAATTTTTTACTTTGCAGATATGCATGTTTTCCTCCTTGTCCGACTGACGGATTTTATATTCTACAGTTTTATATCCTCTGTACTCAGGAATGAGGCTGCGGAAGCTCGGAGATTGCCTTGATAGATGTGGCATATTCCGTAGGTGTCATTCCGGACAGCTTTTTGAACTGCCTTGAAAAATAATGAATTGACGAATATCCCAGAAAATCAGAAATCTGGGTAAAATTCATATCGTTTTCACGGATAAGCTGTTTGGCAAAGTCGATTTTCATGCGTGAAAAAAATTCAATCACACCACACTGATACTGATCACGAAAAAGCTTCTGAAGCTGTGAACGACCGATTATATTGCTTTTTGAGATTCCATCGATCGTCATGGACTCCCGGATATGCTGCTCAAGATAATGAATGATATTGCGGCAGGCTTCAGAAGTGGACTGGCAGGAATCATAGATACCGGCGGAGGCAGAATAATGAGCCATCGTATAGCGCCGGATAACATGAATCAGCAGTTCTTCGAGATATAAAGTCAAAAGCTTCTGTGCGCCAAAAGGAATATCGTCTTTCTTTTCCATTTTTTCCAGATAAGGGGTATCCAGCGGAGACGCAAAACAATTTCGTGCCTCTGCAATGATACGGCCGAGGATGCTTCGCTCAGTGTCTGAAAATTCAAGAACTTTATTTTCAAAAAAATTCATACAGGGTGAATCACAGGAAAAAGAAATTACGATGATATTTGGTGCGGTTCTGCCGGCGGCTTTCAGTGTATGAAATTCATTTGGCCGGTGAAAGATAACCTGACTGCGGTTCAGTATATGACTTCCATTATCGGTCACAATTTCTGCAGAACCTTTATCCACACACTGAAACTCCCAGAAGTTATGACGTTCACCGGAAAAGTAAAAATCGTTCTGGTATTCATAGTAGTGGATTGTGTATATTTTTTCTATGGAAAGCTCTGAATCAAGCTTCACACTCTGATAAGCCACGAAAAACCTTCCTTTCTGATCAGAATTTGTGATTTTTGGATATTATTTCTAATTATAATAGTAATAAAATTGTATTAAATAGTCAAACGATAAAGTTGAATGTATACAAAAAGAGTATAATTGTGCAAATACTATTCACACCCAAAACGTCATCATAATGAAAGATCATTTAGATAAGGATTGTATAAGAAAAAAATCTATTGTATTATAATATTTTGTGTTGTACCATAAATCCAGTTAAAAAGAAACAGGAGGAGAAATGATGAAGAAACCGGTTTTAGTAGTTATGGCCGCAGGAATGGGAAGCCGTTACGGTGGATTAAAGCAGATTGATCCGATTGACAAAGAAGGCCATATTATCATGGATTTTTCTATCTATGATGCAGTAAGAGCAGGATTTGAAAAAGTTGTATTTATTATAAAGAAAGAAAATGAAGAAGCATTTCGTGAAGCAATCGGAGAACGTTTGAGTAAGCAGATCGAGGTTGCATATGTATTCCAGGAGCTTACAAATATTCCGGAGGGCTATTCTGTGCCGGAAGGCAGAGTAAAACCATGGGGTACAGGACATGCGGTATTAAGCTGTATTGATGAGATCGATGGACCATTTGCCGTAATCAATGCAGATGATTATTACGGTGTACATGCATTTAAGATGGCATATGATTTCCTGACTTCCGAAGAGAAGGATGAAGATGTTTATCATTATATGATGGTAGGCTACAGGCTGGAAAACACACTGACAGAGAATGGGCATGTGGCAAGAGGTGTCTGCGTGACAGATGAAGAAGGTCATCTGATCAAGATCAATGAGCGGACACATATCGAAAAGCATGATGGTGGTACTGCATATACAGAAGATGATGGAAAGACCTGGACGATGCTTCCGCAGGGCAGCATTGTTTCTATGAATATGTGGGGATTTTCAAACAGTATTTTACAGGAGTTGAAAGCACGTTTTCGTCCGTTTCTGGATGATGCGATTGCAAATAATCCGATGAAAGGCGAATATTTCCTTCCGTTTGTTGTGGATGAACTTCTGCAGGAAAAGAAAGCAACTGTCAAGGTGCTGAAATCCGAAGACAAATGGTATGGGGTAACTTATAAAGAAGACAAACCAATGGTTATGGATGCAATCCAGAATCTGAAAGATCAGGGACTGTATCCGCAGAAACTGTGGGAGGAAGCATAAGTGGAAATAAAGGAAAAAGTACAGGAAGCGATTGATGGATTTAAGCTTCCGGGAGAACTGAATGAATGTGTTGTTTATGGAAATGGACACATTAACGATACTTACCGCCTGACATATGAGACCCCAAACGGAACAAAGAGATATATTCTGCAGAGGATGAGCAAAAGCATTTTTAAAGATCCTGTCGGACTGATGGAAAATGTTGGAGGCGTCACTTCATGGCTTCGCAAAAAGATCATCGCAAATGGCGGAGATCCGGAGAGAGAGACGCTTACGATCGTAAAGAGTCAGGAGAACCTTCCATATTTCAGGGACTCCAAAGGTGAGTACTGGAGAGTTTACCTTTTTATTGAGGGTGCGACTTCTTATGATGCTGTAAAAGATGATAATGATTTCTACCAGAGTGCTGTTTCTTTCGGACATTTCCAGAGACTTCTGGCTGATTATCCGGCTGAGACATTACATGAGACGATCAAAGATTTTCACAACACACCGGATCGACTGGAGAAATTCAAAAAAGCAGTCAGAGAAGATGTCTGCGGAAGAGCTGCTTCTGTACAGAAAGAAATCAACTTCATTCTTGAGAGAGAAGAGCTGACACATGCTTTATATGATTTGCAGCAGGAAGGTAAACTGCCGCTTCGTGTTACACACAATGATACAAAGCTTAACAATATCATGATCGATGATGAGACCGGAAAAGGTATCTGTGTAATCGATCTGGATACAGTTATGCCGGGACTTGCAGCACATGATTTTGGCGATTCTGTCCGTTTTGGTGCAAGTACTGCGGCAGAAGATGAAAAAGATCTGTCAAAAGTATCCTGCGATCTACATTTATTTGAAGTTTATGCAAAAGGATTTATTGAGGGCTGCGGCGGAGCACTGACAGACCTGGAGATCGAGACACTTCCGCTGGGGGCAATCCTTATGACTTTCGAAAACGGAATACGTTTCCTTACCGATTATCTGGAGGGGGATCATTACTTTAAGATCCATCGTGAAGGACATAATCTGGATCGTTGCAGAACACAGCTGACACTGGTCAAAGATATGCAGGAAAAACTTCCGCAGATGAACAAAATCATAAAGAAATACAAATAATACATTACAGAGCAATAAAAAAGCTTCGAAACTTTCCTGGTTTCGAAGCTTTTTTGATGTCATGAGATTTAGCCTTTGACACCACCGGATGTAAGTCCGCCGACAAGATGTTTCTCGATCAGGACAAACAGGATGATGACCGGTACTGTTGCAAACAGAGAAGATGCAAACAGGTACTGCCATTCTACCATGTTGTAACCGTTGAAAATCGTAATGCCGACAGTCAGCGGTTTGAGAACATCTGTTGAGATCAGTGTCAGGGCAACGGTATATTCGTTCCATGCATTGATGAATACGAAGATCAGTGCAGTTACGATGCCAGGTGCAGCTACAGGCAGAAGGATGCGGATAAGTGCGGACACTTTGCCACAGCCGTCAACAGTTGCTGCCTGTTCCATTTCCGGAGAAATAGAGATGAAAGTACCTCGCAGAAGCCAGATCGCAAAGGCCTGGTTAAATGCTGCGTTGATAAATACAAGACCTACAAGGCTGTCTGTCATTCCGAAGGTAGACATGATCTTATAAATGCCGACCAGAAGGACAACCGGTGCAAACATCTGGGAGATGATAACGATTCCCAGAAAGATTTTTTTACCCTTGAATTTCATTCGTGCAAGCGCATAAGCTGCCGGGATACCGCATATGATTGCAATCAGGGTAGAACCGCCGGCAACGATCAGAGAATTGATGAAATATCTGGAAAGCGGTGCCAGTGTCCAGATATCTTTAAAGTTCTGCCAGAGCCAGTGGAGCGGAAGTAAGGTTCCGTCGGTAGAATAGATTTCTGCACGGCTTTTTGCTGCAGTCGTAAACATAACAAAATATGGATACAGGGTTACAAGTACGACCAGAATTACAAAAAGGTAAAGAAGAACACGAAGGACGATATGTTTGGTATCGCGTGTATGATTGTTCATTATTCTTCCTCCTTTCTGAGTGAAATGACCATATAAATGGAAGCACATAGACACAGTATCAGGAAACCGATCACGGATACTGCAGCCGCTTCACCGGATTTTCCTTTATAAAAGGCAAGCTTATAAAGGTATGTCACAAGGGTATCGGTACGGCTTGCCGGATCCCCCTTGGTAATTGTCCAGATAATAGGGAATGAGTTGAATACGTAAATGATATTCAGCACAGTACTTACGGTCAGGGAGGATTTTACCAGCGGAAGAGTGATCTTAAAGAGTTTCTGCCAGTAGTTTGCTCCGTCGACAGTGGCTGCTTCGTAGTAGGAATTATCAATGCTCTGCAGTCCGGAAAGTACGCAGAAAGTTACAAACGGTACGGTAACAAAGATACCTACAAAAATTTCCCATGCAAAATATGCCTGAGGAGTCGGAGTCCAGTTAACAGGACTGGAGATCAGACCGATCTTCATTAAAAGGGTGTTTAAGGCACCATAGTCTTTATCAATGATGAATTTCCAGACACCTGCCTGAATGATCAGGGAAGTTGCCCATGGAAATACAACGATTGCACGGACCGCTTTACGGAAACGGAATTTGTTGTTAAGTACAAGTGCGAGGATAAAGCCGAATACAGTGGAGATCACAACAACGGCAACAGTCCATACAATTGTATTCTTAAGTACAAGTTTAAAGGTAGATCCTCTGAGGACTTTGGTAAAGTTGTCAAGTCCGCAGAAGCCTTTGATAAGGCCGGCCTTACTTACTTCACTCATAGAAGTACGGAAAACTTCAAAGATCGGAAAGAGGATAAAGACCGTCATAAGCAGGATGCTGGGGAGCAGCCAGAGATAAGGCTCTACTGCAGCAAAAGGTTTCTTTTTTTTCATGTTTTACACCACCAGACTAATTTAGTTCAGACACAAGCGGGAGCCGGTCACTAAAGTTCCGGCTCCCGGTTAAGTTGCATTCAGTTGAAAATATGTGATCAGCCTGCAATATCAGCCTGGAGATCATCGAGGAGTGTCTGCACATCATCGCCGAGAAGTGCGTTCTGCTCTACTTCGATAACACCCTGTTTTACATCTGCCCATTCTGTCTTTGTTGCCGGATAGAAGTTGCAGCTCTGAAGGATATCGATCCAGGATGCAAATGTGTCATCGTCTTTTGCAAGAAGGTCAGCAGCTGTCTGTGTGGTCGGAAGGAATCCTTCATAGACCATGTAATCTGCATAACGCTCATCATCATAGAAGAAGTCGAAGAATTTGGTGATAGCAGCTGTACGGGTATCCTGATCCTCAGCAGAATCGTCTTTGAATACTTCGAGACGGTCACAAACACCCATTGCTACGGATTCGCAGCCTTCGTTAGCCGGGATAGTAGTTACATCGTAGTTGATGTCATATCCGCCGTCGGAAAGGTAAGTAGGAATATTGTTTGGTCCGATCATCATGGCAACTTTACCTGCACCGAACATATCCTGAAGGTCATAACGTGTTTCGTTAGCCGGATCGGAGTTGGTGTAGCCGTCGTTTACAAGACCGACTGCAAAATTCAGAGCTTCTACATTCTTTTCGCTGTTCAGAGCCCAGTCACCGTTTTCATCAACGAATCCGCCGCCGTTGTTCCATGTGTAGTAGGAGAATGCAGCCTGACCTTCGTCAGTTGTCATATCAATACCCCATGGATAAACGTCGTCGCCGAATTTATCTTTGATCTTCTGTGCAGTTTCCTGAACTTCTGCCCATGTAGTCGGAACAGATGCACCTGCTTCATCAAGGATGTCCTTGTTGTAGAAGAGTGCACGACAGGATGCGAGAATCGGTAATGCATATACAGTATCATCGATGGTACTTGCGTCCCAGAATGCCGGGAAGAATTTGGACTGGAGATCTTCAGATGCATATTCGGTAGCCGGCATCAGCAGATCGTCAGCAACATAGTCTGCAAGAACGTCGATGTTCAGGATGTCAGGTGCATTGTTGTTTGCAACAAGTGTATTTACTTTTGTATAAAGATCATTCCATGAAACGATTTCAATGTTCAGATCAATATCAGGATTTTCTGTTTCAAAATCTTTTTCAAACTGAGACCACCATGCCTGTGTCTGGGTACCATACTGGCTGATGATGACATCAAGAGTGGTTTTACTGTCTGCTGCGAGAACAGGTTGAGCCATAGATGCTGTCATTGCCAGTACCATTGCTAATGCGAGTTTACGTTTCATAGATAAGTCCTCCCTTTTGTGTGTGATAACTGACGGAGCTGTCAGTTGTCTGTCGTGTCCGCGATGGCGCGGATGTAATATATCAATTATATCGTTTGCATATGACAGTGTCAATAAAAATGAATAAAAAAAAGGAGGGATAATAAAAAAAATAATATATTTTGCATAAAAATATGATATAACAGGTTGCCGAAACATGAAAAATCGGAATTATAAGCTGCAAAATAAAAGGAGATCACCGAAATGCTTAATAGTAAAATCTGATGGAGTTTTAGTAAAATATGAGGGAGAAACGGGGAAAATATTGTGGAAAAAAAAGATTAGTGCTACAATGACAGCGAAAACAGAAACAGAGTAAACGTCAGGAGGAGAAAATCATGGCAATTTTAGTAACAGGCGGAGCAGGTTTCATCGGAAGTCATACAGTAGTGGAGCTGCAGAGCGCAGGATATGAAGTCGTAGTGCTGGATAATCTCAGTAACTCCAGCGAAAAGAGTCTTGAGAGAGTGCAGCAGATCACAGGGAAACCGGTGAAATTTTATAAAACAGATATTCTTGACAGAGAAGGACTGAATGAGGTCTTCGAAAAAGAGCAGATTGATTCCTGTATTCATTTTGCAGGATTGAAAGCAGTCGGTGAATCTGTAGTAAAACCATGGGAATATTATGAAAACAATATTGCAGGTACACTTACACTTGTAGATGTGATGAGAAAACATGATGTCAAAAATATTATTTTCTCCTCTTCAGCAACTGTATATGGAGATCCGGCGATTATTCCGATTACAGAAGAGTGCCCGAAAGGACAGTGCACCAACCCTTATGGATGGACAAAATCTATGCTGGAGCAGATTCTTACCGATATCCAGAAAGCAGATCCGGAATGGAATGTGGTACTTCTGCGTTACTTCAACCCGATCGGTGCTCATAAGAGTGGCCTGATCGGTGAAAATCCGAACGGTATCCCGAACAATCTGATGCCATACATTACACAGGTAGCAGTTGGCAAACTGAAAGAACTTGGCGTATTCGGAAATGACTATGACACACCGGACGGAACAGGTGTCAGAGATTATATCCATGTCGTAGACCTTGCAAAAGGCCATGTAAAAGCGGTTAAGAAACTGGAAGACAATTCAGGCTTAAGTATTTACAATCTCGGTACAGGTAAAGGGTACAGCGTATTGGATATCGTTAAGAACTTTGAAGCAGCTACAGGCATAAAGATTCCTTATTCTATCAAACCACGCCGTGCAGGCGATGTAGCTACCTGCTACTCTGATGCGACAAAAGCCAAAAAAGAACTTGGCTGGGAAGCTGAATATGACATCAAAGACATGTGTGCGGATTCCTGGAACTTCCAGCAGAAGAACCCGAACGGTTACGAAGACTAACGTAATGGCAGTTGTATCACCAATAATTATATAAGAATATATGCAAAATCCCGATGGATATAAGTCCATCGGGATTTTGCATATATGAACACGGCAGCGCGTGGTTCGGATTACTGAAAATAAGATTTGATGTTTAGTGGTATTTCTTTTCTTTTTCAAATTTGGGCTCGCAGGTCAGCTCGATGCCGAGCTTGCGGAACTCCCAGATGTCTACAGAAGAGAGCATAACAGAAGTATGTGCCTGGCAGCCTTTCAGTGCATGAAGCTGCTTGAGCGCCTGTTTTGCTTCCGGATTGCTGGCTGCGCTGACAGAAAGTGCGATCAGGGTTTCATCGGTATGCAGACGCGGGTTTTTACTTCCGAGGTATTCGGTCTTTAACTCCTGAATCGGGCGGATTGCTTCAGGGGAGATCACATGATGTTCGTGATCGATTCCTGCAAGCTCTTTCAGTGCGTTCAGAAGAAGTGCGGAAGATGCACCGAGCAGATCTGATGTTTTACCATAAATGATACGTCCGTCCGGAAGTTCAAGAGCAGCAGCAGGAGCTTCTGTTTCCTGTTCTTTCTGAAGGCTTGCCGGTACGACTTTGCGGTCTTCAAGAGAAGCGTGTGCCTGTTTCAGAAGAAGCTCGATCTTACGGACTTCATCTTCTTTGCCTGTGCCGGTAAGAAGAGCAGCGCAGCTCTTGTAATAACGGCGGATGATCTCCTGGCGGGATGCCTCACAGCATGCTTCGTCATCAACAATGCAGTTTCCTGCCATATTGACACCCATATCTGTAGGAGATTTGTACGGGCATTCGCCCATGATCTTTTCGAACATTGCCTGAAGAACAGGGAAGATTTCTACATCACGGTTGTAGTTTACGGTTGTTTCACCATAAGCTTCCAGATGGAACGGATCGATCATATTGACGTCATTTAAGTCTGCGGTAGCGGCTTCATATGCCAGATTGACCGGATGCTTCAGCGGGATATTCCAGATAGGGAAAGTTTCGAATTTGGCATAGCCGGCAGCAACACCACGTTTGTATTCATGATAGAGCTGTGAGAGGCAGGTCGCCATTTTTCCGCTTCCCGGTCCCGGAGCGGTGATGATAACGAGTGGTCTTGTTGTTTCGATGTATTCGTTTTTGCCGTATCCTTCATCACTTACGATAAGCGGGATATTGCTTGGATATCCGGGAATACTGTAGTGGAAGTATACTTTTTTACCGAGTTTTTCGAGACGCTTTTTGAAAAGGTCAGCACTTTCCTGACCTGCGTATCTTGTGATGCACACGCTTCCTACATAAAGACCGCGTCCGGTAAACTCATCAATAAGACGGAGAACATCTTCGTCATAAGTGATGCCCAGGTCACCGCGCATTTTGTTTTTGTCGATGTCTGCAGCACTGATAACAATGACGATTTCAGCCTGATCACTGAGCTGCATAAGCATACGGAGCTTGCTGTCCGGTTCAAATCCCGGAAGAACACGGGAAGCGTGGTAATCGTCAAAAAGCTTTCCGCCGAATTCAAGATACAATTTGTTGTCAAATTTGCTGATGCGGTCGCGAATATGCTCAGACTGCATCTTCAGATACTTTTGGTTGTCAAATCCTGTTTTCATTTATCGTTTTCCTTTCCCATCACATTTAGCCGGAATATAATTTTCCGGCCATCACGTTGATAGTATACTACAGTTGCGGTTTACAGGCAAGTAACATGCTACAAACATTCACAGTTTTCCAGTTGATTTATACAGGAAATCTCTTTATAATATAGAGGATAATAAGAGGAGGACAAGAATGAACAATCACATGGATAACCGGCCGGATGGAAACCGTCCGAATCGAAACAATCCCGGAAATCAGGGACCGAATAAAAACCGCCAGTCAATCCTGGCTTTTTTGATTTGTCTGTTGATTTCGCTGGTATGCTTAAGTTTTGTGACAGATATGATGAGCGATTCGTCCAGTGAAATCACGTATGATAAATTTATTGAGATGGTAGATAAGGATCAGGTAAAGGAGGTTACGCTTCAGTCAGGAGTACTGACCGTCGTACCGAAGATCCAGAAATCATATTATCAGAATGCAAGCTATAAAGTAAATCAGATGGAGGATGTCGATGCTCTGACGAAACGTCTGGAAGGGACAGGAATCGTTTTTCATTATGAACAGCCAGACGCGATGGGTGAGTTTGTTTCGACAATGATCAGTGTACTGCTTCCGACAGTAGTCTTGTTCTTTATGCTGATGTTCCTCATGCGGCGCATGAACAAGGGCGGCAGCGGAATCATGGGTGTCGGCAAGAGCCGTGCAAAAGCATACATTCAGAAAGAGACCGGAGTGACATTTAAGAATGTTGCCGGGCAGGAAGAAGCAAAGGAATCGCTGCAGGAAGTTGTGGATTTCCTGCATAATCCGGGTAAATATACGGCAATCGGTGCGAAGCTTCCGAAGGGTGCCCTTCTTGTAGGTCCACCTGGAACAGGTAAGACTCTTCTTGCAAAAGCAGTGGCAGGTGAGGCGAACGTACCGTTCTTTTCCCTGTCAGGTTCTGAATTTGTAGAAATGTTTGTCGGTGTTGGTGCTTCACGAGTGAGAGATCTCTTTGAGGAAGCAAAGAAAAATGCACCGTGTATCGTGTTTATTGATGAGATAGATGCCATCGGTAAGAGCCGTGATTCCAGATATGGCGGCGGCAATGATGAGCGTGAACAGACACTGAACCAGCTTCTTGCAGAGATGGATGGATTTGACACGTCCAAGGGTCTTTTAATCCTTGCGGCAACCAACCGTCCGGAAGTCCTGGACCCGGCACTTCTGCGTCCGGGAAGATTTGACAGACGTATCATCGTAGATCGTCCGGATCTCAAAGGACGTGTCGAGATTCTCAAAGTACATGCCAAAGATGTCATGCTGGATGAAACGGTTGATCTGGAAGCAATTGCGCTTGCAACTTCCGGAGCAGTCGGTTCCGATCTTGCCAATATGATCAATGAAGCCGCAATTCTTGCAGTTAAAAACGGCAGAAGAGCCGTTTCGCAGAAAGATCTTCAGGAATCTGTTGAGGTTGTTCTTGTCGGTAAAGAAAAGAAAGACCGTATCTTAAGTCCGCAGGAGAGAAGAATTGTTTCCTATCAGAAGTCGGACATGCACTTGTCAATGCGCTGCAGAAAGATGCCGAGCCGGTACAGAAGATCACTATCGTTCCGAGAACGATGGGAGCTCTCGGCTATGTTATGCAGGTACCGGAAGAAGAAAAATACCTTAACACTCAGAAAGAGCTTGAAGCAATGCTTGTCGGTTATCTGGGCGGTCGTGCAGCAGAGGAAATTGTATTCGATACGGTAACTACCGGTGCGGCAAATGATATCGAGCAGGCTACAAAGGTAGCACGTGCAATGATCACACAGTATGGTATGTCTCAGAAATTTGGTCTGATGGGACTGGCAACTCAGGAAAATCAGTATCTGTCAGGAAGAGCAGTGCTCAACTGTGGTGATGATACAGCAACTGAGATTGACCATGAAGTTATGCAGCTCCTTCATTATTCTTATGAGGAAGCAAAGAGACTTCTCAACGAACACAGAGAGGCACTGGACAAGATTGCCGGTTATCTGATCAGCAGAGAGACAATCACAGGTAAAGAATTTATGAAGATCTTCCGCGCAGTCGAGAAGGGAATTGAGATTCCGGAGAATCTGGATGAACTTCCGGATGAAGAAGTAAAGACAGAAGAGAAGTCTGAAGAAAAAACTGAGATGAAGACAGAGAATATAGAAGCTGTCCGGGATCCGGAAGTTACAGGAGTGCAGGAGGAAACATTGAATACCAGTGATGCAACTATATCGGATGATGTAGTTACTGACGAAACAGACAATCACGTATCTGACTCTGAGGAGTAGTATGTTCCAGATTGAAGAAGAGTTAAAGAAGCTTCCCGCGAACCCGGGTGTTTATCTGATGCACGATGAGCGGGATGAGATCATCTATGTGGGCAAGGCAATCAGCCTGAAAAACCGTGTGCGGCAGTATTTTCAGAGCAGCCGCAACAAAGGTGCGAAGATTGAGCAGATGGTTACTCACATAGCCAGATTTGAATACATCATTACTGATTCCGAACTGGAAGCACTTGTTCTGGAAAGCAACCTGATCAAGGAACACCGTCCGAAGTACAATACCATGCTGAAGGATGACAAAAGTTATCCTTTTATCAAGGTGACGGTACAGGAGGCTTACCCGAGAGTGTTGTTTGCCAGACGGATGAAGAAGGATAAGAATCGATATTTTGGTCCTTATACCAGTGGCGGGGCTGTCAAAGATGTCATAGAGCTGGTTCGAAAGCTTTATCAGGTACGCTCCTGCAACCGCAATCTTCCGAGAGACTGTGGCAAAGACCGGCCGTGCCTGTATTATCATATGAAACAGTGCATGGGACCATGTACCGGGCATGCAGACCAGCGTGTTTACAAAGAAAATATCCAGAAAGTGCTGGCTTTTTTGAATGGTGATTTTCAGGAAACAATCGCGCAGCTTACTGAGAAGATGCAGAAAGCATCGGATGAGATGCGGTTTGAAGATGCGGCTGAAGCACGTGATCTGATACGCAGCATTCAGAAGATCGGTGAACGGCAGAAGATCACTTCCTATGGGGAAGAAGACAGAGATATCATTGCCTGTGATATGGATGAAAGTCTGGATCTCCGTGAACAGGATGCTGTCGTTCAGGTGTTTTTTATGCGCGACGGCAAGCTGATTGGAAGAGATCATTTTTATCTGCGTGTTGCCAGAGGAGACACTCGCTCACAGGTATTGTCCAGTTTTGTAAAACAGTTTTATGCGGGTACTCCGTTTATCCCGGGAGAAATCACATTGCAGACGGAAATCGAAGATGCAGAAGTAATCGAAGAATGGCTGACTTCCAGAAGAAAGCAGAAGGTTCGCATCGTAGTCCCGAAGAAAGGCACAAAAGAAAAGCTTATAGAGCTCGCATGGGAAAATGCCCGTATGGTACTTGAGAAAGACCGTGAACGAATCCGGAGAGAAGAAGGACGCACGATCGGAGCCGTGCATGAAGTAGAAGAATGGCTCGGCATGAAAGGACTCGACCGTATGGAGGCATTTGATATCTCGAATATCAGCGGTTTTGAGTCGGTAGGATCGATGGTCGTTTATGAGAAAGGCAAGCCGAAGAAAAGTGACTATCGTAAATTCCGTATTCAATCTGTACAGGGGCCGAATGATTATGCCAGCATGGAAGAAGTACTGACCAGGCGCTTTACGCATGAGAGCAACGGAGAATTTGACAGCTTTGCGAAAATGCCGGATCTGCTTTTGATGGATGGAGGCCGGGGACAGGTAAACATTGCTCTTGGTGTCCTTGATAAACTGGGGATACAGATTCCTGTCTGTGGCATGGTAAAGGATGACCACCACCGTACGAGAGGATTATACTTTAACAATATAGAAATACCGATCGATACAAACAGCGAGGGATTTCGGCTGATCACCAGGATTCAGGATGAAGCCCATCGTTTCGCGATAGAATATCACCGGTCACTGCGAAGCAAAGAACAGGTGCACTCGATACTGGATGACATTCCGGGAATCGGTGAGCGCAGACGGAAAGCACTGATGCGCCGGTACCGCTCCATCGAGGGAATCCGTGATGCGTCTGTAGAAGAACTGGCAGAAACCGAATCCATGAATATGGGAAGCGCAAAACAGGTGTATGATTTTTTTCACCCGAATAAATAAACATTACATTAAAGGAGAAGACATTATGAAAGGTGTATTGATGACAAAGATGGTACAGGAGCTGAATCTTACAAATCTGACTCCTGAGATTGACCTGTCTGATATGAGAATCATGACAGCAGAGATCAACCGACCGGCATTGCAGCTTACCGGATATCTGGAACATTTTGCAAACGAGCGTGTTCAGATCATCGGTTATGTAGAATATACGTATCTGATGCAGCTCAGTGATGAAAAACGTATGATGAAATACGAACGTTTTATTTCCAGTAAGATTCCATGTGTTATTTTCAGCACCATGACAAAGCCATCGCAGGATATGATCGATATGGCAATCAAATATAATGTACCGACATTTGTAACTGAGAGGACGACTTCCAGCCTTATGGCAGAAATCATCCGCTGGCTTGGTGTACAGCTTGCACCGTGCATTTCCATCCATGGTGTACTTGTCGATGTTTATGGTGAAGGGATCCTGATCACCGGCGAGAGCGGAATCGGTAAGAGCGAGGCCGCTCTGGAACTGATCAAGCGTGGTCATCGTCTTGTAAGTGATGATGTCGTAGAACTTCGTAAAGTCAGTGACGTCACTCTGGTCGGATCGGCACCGGATATTACCCGTCATTTTATTGAACTTCGTGGTATCGGTATCATTGATGTCAAGACATTGTTTGGTGTAGAGAGTGTTAAGGATACACAGTCTGTTGACCTTGTTATCAAACTTGAAGAGTGGGATCGTGACAAAGAATATGACCGGCTTGGACTTCATGAAGAATATACCGAATATCTTGGAAACAAAATTGTCTGCCATTCCCTGCCAATCAGACCGGGACGTAACCTTGCAGTTATTGTAGAGTCTGCGGCTGTCAACCACAGACAGAAGAAGATGGGATACAATGCGGCAGAAGAACTGTACAAACGTGTACAGGCAAATATTGCAAAGAAACGCGAAAGTTGATAAAGCAGAAGGCTGCTTTAAAATAACAAACAACAGGGAAAGGTGGAAGAAAGATGGGTTCATATTGCTTCGGAATTGATGTAGGAGGTACAACTGTAAAATGTGGTCTTTTCCAGACAGACGGTACTCTGGTAGACAAATGGGAAATTCCTACAAGAACAGAGAATAAAGGAGAGAATATTCTTCCGGATGTTGCAAATGCAATCAATCTCAAACTCGAAGAAAAGAAAATCGATAAAGCAGATGTAGAAGGTGTGGGAATCGGCATCCCGGGACCAATCAACTCAAAAGGCGAGGCTGCATGTGCGGTGAATCTTTACTGGGGATTTACTCCGGTTGCGCAGATCCTTCATGACCTTACAGGACTGAAAGCAAAGGCAGGAAACGATGCAAACGTAGCCGCACTTGGTGAGGCGTGGAAAGGTGCAGCGGCCGGAGCGCAGAATGTGATTCTTGTAACACTTGGAACAGGTGTCGGCGGCGGTATCATCATAGACGGCAAGATCGTAGCCGGAGCGCATGGTGCAGGCGGAGAAATCGGTCATGTTACAGTGGTACAGGATGAAAAAGAAGCATGTAACTGTGGAAATAAAGGCTGCCTGGAGCAGTATGCATCTGCAACAGGAATCGTCCGTGTGGCAGGAAGAATGCTGGCGGCATCTGAGGAAGACAGTACTCTGAGAGGTCTTCAGAATATTACAGCAAAAGATGTTCTCGATGCGTTTAAGGCAGGAGATGCACTTGCAGGACGTATTATGGAATGTGTAGGAGGTTTGCTCGGAAGCGCTATCGCGGGATTTGCGGCAGTTGTTGATCCGGAAGCAATCGTAATCGGTGGAGGAGTGTCAAAAGCCGGACAGCCGCTGATCGACTGTATTCAGAAACACTACATAAGACATGCATTCCCATCCTGCAAGGAGACCCCTATTAAGCTTGCGACGCTTGGAAATGATGCCGGAATTTATGGTGCGGCAAAGATGGTTCTCTGAAAAATACATATTTAAAGATCTGAAGATTTTTACAGAAAGAGGGATTCCAGAATTTGGAATCCCTCTTTTAAGCTGGATTACAGACTTTTGGGTGTAAAAGAGTATAATAGTTTCAGAAATATATTTTTGCAATTGTGAAGTTTTTAATTGGGGCTTTATTTACGATTTTTTATTTGCTATAATAGAACGGACTATAAAGGAGGAAAACCATGAATTACGGAAAAAAATCAGTCTCAAAAAAGCGAAATTCGCTGATTTCCCGTACTGCCATGATGGGCAAAAGAGCTCATGTGTCGCTGATCAGAGTTCTTTTTGTGATATTGATCACAATCTGTGTGGTGATTGGCTGTACCGGAATTGGAGCTTTTCGGGGAATTATAGATAATGCTCCTGATGTAAATGATATTGATATTTCACCACTGGGTTATGCGACATTTTTATATGATGGAGATGGCAATCAGCTTCGCAAGCTGACGGCACCGAGTTCGAATCGACTTCCTGTATCTATTGATCAGATTCCGGTGGATCTTCAGCATGCGGTTGTCGCAATCGAGGATGAACGTTTTTATGAGCATAATGGTATCGACGTAAGAGGTATTCTCCGTGCTTTTGTAAAGAACCTTTCCTCTGGAAATCTTTCGGAAGGTGCAAGTACGATTACACAGCAGCTTTTGAAGAATAATGTATTTACAAACTGGACGCAGGAGTCTACATGGCTTGAGCGTTTTACACGTAAGATTCAGGAACAGTATCTGGCTGTTGAAATCGAGAAAAAGATTAACAACAAAAATGTCATTCTTGAAAATTATCTTAATACGATCAACCTCGGAGCCGGAACATATGGTGTGCAGGCAGCCGCCCGCAAATACTTTAATAAGGATGTATGGAATCTTAATCTGTCAGAATGCACGACACTGGCGGGTATCACACAGAACCCGACGCAGTACAATCCGATTGAGCATCCGGAAGCAAATGCAAAGAGACGTAAAGAAGTCCTGGATCATATGATCGATCAGGGATATATTACACAGGAACAATATGATCAGGTAATCAATGATGATGTCTATTCAGAAATTCAGGCAGCGCAGGTACTGAATGAAGAGACGGATAATACCGTATATTCCTATTTTGAAGATGAACTGATTGATCAGGTGGTTAATGATCTGATGAATATTAAAGGCTATACCCGTACGCAGGCACAGAACCTTGTTTATAGTGGCGGTCTGAGTATTTATACGACACAGGATGCTTCTATTCAGAAGATTCTGGATGAAGAGTATGCAGATCCGTCAAATTATCCGGATTACGTGCAGTACGCGCTGGATTATGCGCTCACTGTCCAGAATCCTGACGGAGAAGAGATAAACTACAGCAAAGAAATGCTTCGTCTGTATTTCCAGAACGAAGATCCGGAATTTGACCTTCTGTTTGATTCTCAGGAAGAAGGACAGAGCTATGTTGACCGATACAAAGAAGCTGTTCTTGCTGATGGGGGAACGGTTGTCGCGGAACGTGTAAGTTTTGCACCACAGCCACAGTCCTCTATGAGTGTCATTGATCAGCATACAGGTTATGTAAAAGCTATCATCGGCGGACGTGGAGAGAAGACAGCGAGTCTGACACTGAATCGTGCGACAGATACGACAAGACAGCCGGGTTCAACATTTAAGGTTCTGTCTACGTATGCACCGGCTCTCAACGAGAAAGGAATGACGCTGGCAACGACATTCGAAGATGAACCATACAATTATCCGGATGGATCACCGGTAAATAATGCTTCCAAAAGTTATGGCGGAACGACAACAATACGCCAGGCCATCCAGAATTCCATCAACGTTGTCGCAGTTAAGTGTCTGGAAGAAGTTACTCCGGAACTCGGACTGCAGTACCTTGACAATTTTGGATTTACAACACTGGCACATGGTACTGAAGCAGATAGAGATGCTGACGGAACTGTCTGGACAGATGCCAACCTTCCGATGGCACTGGGAGGTCTTACTCATGGTGTTACGAATGTAGAACTTTGTGCAGCATATGCGGCAATTGCAAATAATGGCAATTATATTGAGCCGATTTACTATACCAAGATTCTGGATCATAACGGAAATGTCCTGATTGAAAAAAATTCAGCAGGAAGATCTGTTATTAAGGAAAGCACGGCATGGCTTCTGACCAGTGCGATGGAAGATGTTGTAAATAAAGGTACAGGTACTGCCTGCCAGCTGGATAATATGACAGTTGCCGGTAAGACAGGTACAACAGATGCATACAATGACCTCTGGTTTGTGGGATATACACCATATTATACTTGTGCGGTATGGTCCGGATTTGATAATAATGAGAAACTTCCGGAAGACGCGAGAAATTTCCACAAGAACCTCTGGAAAAAGGTAATGACCCGTATTCATGAGGGCCTTCCGGATAAAGACTTTGATATGCCGGCAAGTGTAGAGAAAATCAGTATTTGTGAAGAAACGGGACTACTTCCAAGAGCTGGCTGCCCGGTAATCACAGAATACTTTGATATTGGTGATGTGCCGACAGATTATTGTGATCAGCATTTCTATGAATCTGATGATACAATGGAAGAGCATACGACTGAAGAGGCAACTTTTGAATTGTCACCGACACCGGATCCAAATAACCCGGATGGAGATAACACCGGAGATAACACCGGCGACAACACCGGAGGAGACAACACCGGAGGAGACAACACCGGAGGAGACAACACCGGAGGAGATAACACCGGAGGAGATAACACCGGAGGAGATAATACCGGAGGAGATAATACCGGAGGAGATAATACCGGAGGAGACAATGCCTGAGGAGGAGACAATACCGGAGGCGACGACGGTGGCGGTGATACCGGCGGAGGAGATGACGGCGGAAACACAGAAGAATAAACTTACAGAATACAAAACCATATATGAGGGCGGCATTGGAGAAATAACCGAAAAA
>JABLTO010021264.1_pt1 | contig 42981 bp, 37 predicted proteins | sample 7160091 | NCBI WGS metagenome assembly JABLTO01 (sample SAMN14651225, study PRJNA627086) | human gut metagenome | isolation source: feces | host: Homo sapiens
ACCTCGACCCCGATGGGCCGGGCCATGCTGAATATCTGTATCGTATTCGCCCAGCTTGAACGGGAGACAATCCAGAAGCGTGTCACGGACGCTTATTACTCCCGGTGTCTGAAAGGCTTCCACATGAGCGGCCAAGCCCCCTATGGCTTTGATTTGGAGCCGACGGTGGTAGAGAATATCCGCACAAAGATGATGGTAGCCGACCCCATAGCCGCTAACCATGTGCGCCTGATGTTTGAGATGTACGCCGAGCCCGAGACTTCCTTCGGGGATATTACCCGGTATTTCGAGGAACAGGGTATCAAGGTATATGGGAAGTCATTGACACGCCCATTCCTCTCCCAGCTTCTACGCAACCCGGTCTATGCACAGGCCGACTTGGAAATGTATGAGTTCTTCAAAAGTCAGGGTGCGGTGGTAGTCAATGACGCCGCCGACTTCGCCGGGACAAACGGCTGTTATCTCTACCAAGGGCGGGATGTAAAGGAGGACAAGGACAAGAGCCTGAAAGATCAGATCCTTGTGCTCGCTCCCCATGAGGGCTTTATATCCTCCGACATTTGGCTGAGGTGCCGCAAGAAGCTGATGACAAACATCACCTTCCAGAATGGACGCAAGGCCCGCAACACTTGGCTGGCCGGGAAAATCAAATGCGGGAAATGCGGGTACGCACTCAAAACGACCCACAACCCCTCTGGCTATGAATACCTCCGCTGTTCCAAGCGGGCCGACCACAAGGGCTGTCCGGGGTGCGGCACTCTCCGCAAAGCAGAATTTGAGCAATTCATCTTCACGGCTATGGGAGAAAAGTTCCGGGAGTTCAAGCTGCTACGGGGCGGCGAGGGAAAAGCCAACCCCAAGATTACCGCCTATCAGGTAGAGCTTGCACAGGTAGAAACCGAGATTGAAAAACTGCTTGATACGCTGACCGGGGCCAACGCCACCTTGCTTGCCTACGCCAACAAGAAAATCGAGGATTTGGACAGCCGCCGCAAAACGCTGTCCAAGGCGATTGCCGACTTGTCCGATGAAACGCTGTCCTCCCAGCAGATTGAATTGCTGTCCGGGTATCTGGACGATTGGGAGCATATCAGCTTTGAGGACAAACGAAAAGCCGCTGACGGCCTGATTTCATCAATCAGCGCAACTAGCGACTATGTAAAGATAGAGTGGAAAATCTGACACTCTTTCCACTCTATCAAACCACTTGTTTCTTTATATCGTTTGTAGCCCCTTGTAAACCGTTGCTTACAAATCATAATGATCACTCCTTATAAAGTTGTGCGGCTAATTATAAGGAGACTGTCATTTTTCGTCAATTAACTCGTAAAACAAAACATATCCCCGGCAGCAAGGTTGCACAACAATATGGTAGGGCCGGTTCAATTCCGGATGCCGGGGTCCTTCACTGGCCACCCATAGGAGTGGCCCAATCTCTCTCTCTTTTGGAGGAGGGCCAGACAGTGGCCCTCCTTCCAAAGGCGAGAAAGCCAAAAGAAAGGGGCAGGACAATGTTATTTGAGGTTCTATTTGATGGGAAGGTAAGAGCGACCACTGAACATCCGGAGTGTATCCCGGAAAGGAACACACTCCGGGAAATGGAGGGTGCGGGATATGCCTTCCGTGTAAACGGGAAGCGCTGCAAGGCAAAGGATGTCGCTGCCGTTACACAGGGATAATTATTGTTGTTCAAGTTGAACAGTAAGGAAATTACAGCGAACACATACAAGAAGGAGACCACCATGAAAAGGCACAAAAAGGTTCTGTTTGAGCAGATTAAGGAAGAACAACAGAGCAAGCGAAAAAAGAAACCTTCTGCGGCATACTACTTTGCAACAGATGCTGTTTGGAATATCTTAAAAGTTGTGCTGGTGGTGGTCGGATCCCTCGTTCTTTCGGTGGCGGTGTCGGTCATTGCCACAGCCATCAATAACGGCCAGGCGCCGGATGCAGCAGTATTATCATTCTGGGTTAAGATGAAGGAATCCTTTCATTCGCTATTCGGGAGGGGGATGACATGAATTTAATATACTATAACAGCTTTGCGGAGCATATGAGAAAAACCTACACATCGGACTGCAGCATCTATTTGGAAAGCCGTGGTGTGATGGAATTGATGGCCGGGGCAGAGCTCCCGGAACAGCTGCTGGAGCAGTACCTTGGGTACATCGGGCCAAAGTACATCGTTTCGGAAAGCCGGCTGCCGCTGATGGGAACGGATAATGTTTTTTCTCGATTTGTTTTCTGCACCAAAGCGGGGCAAAGGAGATTGCTTGTTGTGCTTTCGACAGAACGCCGTGAGGCTTATGAGGGAGATATTACAGCAGAGATAATCAAAGATATTCGAGAGTTTAGAGAGGGGGTGGAGAAATGAGTGTTAAAGTAGTGGTTGCCGTCGGAAACAGGAAAATCGAACGGTGCATCGCCAGAATGGAAGCGATAGATGTTTTGACAACGGTGCGGAAAAGGGAGGCTGTTCTGGATGCAGTTATCAATTACAATCCCCATGCTGTAATTCTTTCAAGGGAGTTAAGCGGCAAAACGGAAATGACGGATGTGATCCAGCGCTGCAGGAATCTGAAGGAGCAGTGCCGGATTGTATTCATTTATGGGGAAGTCGATGCGGAATACAAGTATTTTTCTGATTTTCTGGTGCGGCAGGGGATCTACAACATCCTTACCGGTGCGGTTGATGAGGATCGGCTGGAGGATGCAATCGAACGCACATACACCGCGGAGGATGTTGTGGGGTATCAAGCGGGACCGGAAGAGGACCGGGAGCCCATACCGAAGCCTATTCCGGAGGTGCGGCCGGTAGCGGCACCGGAGCAGGAAAAAGAGCTGGAAATACTGCTGGTGGAAAAAATCGTCGAACGAGAAACGATCCAAACCAAGGTGCTTGGTAATGTTGTGATCGGGGTGGCAGCGCTTTACCCGCACGGCGGCAGCACGCACACGGCATTGGAGCTGGGGGCCTGCCTGCGCCGGCTTAAAAAGGATGTTGGCGTGCTGACCGACCGGGAGGTTTTTAGTCGAGCCAAAGATTATTATTTGCTCAAAGAGAGCAACGGCTGCATTGTGCTGGAGGGGATCTCGATCTATACCGATGAAGCCCAGGCGCTGGGCTGCCACCGGGTGGTGATCCGGGACCTGGGGAGATTGAACGGCCACAACACCGAACAGTTTTTGAAGGCCAGCTGCAAACTGTTGGTGTGCGGGGTGTCGGCGTGGGAGATCGACACCTTGACGGATTATCTGCGCGGCAACAAGTATGCAGATACGATTGAGTACCTTTTATGGCCGGCAAATGAAGCACAGGCAAAGTCTTATATTAAGAACCTGCGGCAAGGGAAGTGCCGGGGCTATGCCGTTGCCTATAACCCCGATCCATTGATAAAGAATACAGAGAACACAAAGATGTTCCAAAAGCTGCTGCAGCCGCTGATGGATACAATATAGTGTGTACCGTTTCTTTATTCACATTAGCGGAAATGCTTTTCAAATGAGTAATTCCGGGAATGCTAATTGAAATAAGGTGAGGATTGGCCACTTGTTATTCCAAATTTGCTTGACAAATTGAAATAAGGGGAATATGATTAAGTTAGTATTCTGATCTTGGAAAGGGAGTGAAAGGAAAATGAACGATCGTGCCGGTTACTGGAAGACAAACCTATCCGGAGAAATGGCGTACCAATCATTCGTGCCTTCTCCCCTGCCGCCGACGCCGCCCATCGAGATAAGCGAGGATATTCTTGAACAGCTGATTACGGCGAATTCGCAGCTGGCCATCCTGGAGAGCGTGGCAACACGCATTCCAGATGTCGATTTGTTTGTCTCCATGTATGTGAGAAAAGAAGCGCTCATGTCCTCTCAAATCGAAGGAACACAGGCCACCCTGGAGGATGTTCTTGATCCGCTGATCGAAGACAATACAAACCGTAATGTTGCAGATGTTGTCAATTACATCAAGGCAACCGAGTATGCCATTAGGAGACTCCATGAGCTCCCGCTCTGCAATCGCTTGCTCAAGGAGACCCATGCAATCCTTATGGAGGGCGTCCGGGGGCAGGAAAAGAACCCGGGAGAATTCAGGTGTTCTCAAAATTGGATTGGCGGGAAAGGCAGCACGCTGCGGAATGCAAAATACATTCCTCCATCTCCCGATGACATGACGGAGGCGATGTCCGATCTGGAAAAATACATCAATGCCGATGATAGATTGGATGGCTTGATTCGTGCTGCACTGATCCACTACCAGTTTGAAACAATACACCCCTTTTTGGATGGCAATGGGCGCATAGGACGCCTGCTTATCACTTTATTCCTGATGGAGAAAAAGATCTTAACTACCCCGGCTCTATATATCTCATACTTCTTAAAAAAGAACCGTGTGGAGTACTATGATCGCATGACAGAGGTGCGGAGCAAGGGAAACTATGAGCAATGGGTAAAGTTCTTCCTGCAGGCCCTTGCCGAATCGGCGAAAGATGCCATAGCGGCCATCGATGAGCTGACGACCCTGCATGATAAGAATGTTGACCTTGTTGCCGGAATGGGGCGTGCTTCCAAAAATGCGATGCTCGTGTTTCGGTACCTGGAAGCAAACCCAATCATCGAAATCGGAAAAACCGCAGAAGCATTGGGGATTACCTTCGGGACCGCTTCCAATGCAGTAGAAAGGCTTTCCTCTGCAGGAATTTTGGAACAAACCACGACCGGCAGGAGAAACAGAACCTTTGCCTATAAGGACTATCTTGCTATTCTCCGCAAAGGCACATGATGAAAAGCCCCCATTGAGGGGCTTTTCTGTTGCCCTTTTTCCAATAACATGATAAACTAAAGTCAGAGAAGACATAAAAAGAACAGGAGGTATTTACCATGAAGAGACTTATTGCAGTGATCCTGATTGTTATGCTGCTGCTTTGCTGTGCAGCTTGCGGCAAGAATGTTCCTGATATCGAGGATGAGCAGCACGGTACGAATGAACCGATGGGAAAGGAAGAGAACCCCGGGGAGGAAACCGGAACCACCGAGGTCACCCCGCCGGTTGAGGAGCAGAACCCCACAGACCCCGGTGAAGAGGCAAAAGAACCGGAAGGCGCCAAGGAACCGGAAGAGGCGAAAGAGCCGCAGACGCCTGCCAAGGAGCCAGAAAACAAACAGCAGCAGAACCCCGGCCAGCAGCAGGAGCAGACCCAGACCGGCCCCAAGGATGGGGACATTAAGGAGGAGAACGGGCAAAAGTATATTTATAACAAGTGGCTTGGTTGGGGAATTTACAATGAACCAGGCACTGGGGGAGCAGACATCTATGACGGCCCTACTGAACTCTCCGGCAACAAGGTCGGCGTTATGTAATTCCCAAGACAACCGAATACCGGGTGAGCAAGCAGTCGCAGTAATGCGGCTGCTTTTCTATATCTCAAAATGAAAAGGAGACAGAAAGCATGAGGAAACGCATTTTATCAGCCCTGCTGGTTGTGATGTTTCTCTTTACCGGTTTGCCCGGCACAGCCTGGGCAGTCGGCGAGGGCAACATGGAGGCCGGCGGTGGCCAGACCGAGACCGTGACGGGAGACAGCTTCTGGAACGGCGATTGGGGCATCCGCTTCTGTGTGGTCGATGTGGCCAGTCAGACGGTGGTTTCCGCAACCTATGATGCTGCGAATAAAAGCTCTGGTTACGAAAACTACATACATTTCGGTAAAACTAATAAGTTCGACTACAGAGGCGGTGCTTCCCTTTCATTCCAGCAAAGCAATTATTCCTGGAAAACTCCCGCAGTATCCATCCCCACCATTGTCCGCACAAGCGGTGCGCCGGATATCAAGGCGATCAAGGATTACTTTACCGATGAGACGGTCATCCGCTGGATCGGGGATGTGACCGGAATGGCATATGATACCCTGATCAGCGGTGACTACAAGCTGTTTATCGAACCGATTTTGTACTATACCTTTGATAGTCAAAAGTACGCGATGACCGCAACCGAGGCGGCGCTGTTTGACCGGGCTATCAATGGCTTGCTGCTGCGCACCATGGGTAACGCCACCCACCAGCAGCTGCCGCTGTCCCTCTATCTGGAGAAGAGCGACCTGGGCTTCTCCAAATGGGCCGGCGCCAAGACCGGCATCCAGAACGATACCAATATCATCAACTATCTCGGCATGGGTATTGTCAGCTTCATCCCGGAGGAGGAGCCCGAGCCCGGGACCGGCGGGGACGGCGACGGCCCTACCGTCCCGATTTCCTTCCGAAAGACCGACCCGGAGAGATTTAATGCAGCCAATTACAATACCGGGCTTATTACCTTTGCTCCGGCATCCTCCAATTCAGCTGCTTTCGATAATATCTCCGGGGCTGTGATCGAGATCTCCGGCGATGGCACAGGCGCAGGAACCTACGAGCTGCCGTGTACGGTGGAGCTGGGGGAAGGCACCTTTACCGTGAGAGAGGTCGCACCTCCCTATGGGTATCTCCTCAATGACGCATGGAGCGCAGAGATCACCGTGGAGGTGGAAAAGGACGGGGAGGGGAAACCCGTTGAGGGAGCCGAAGCAGAGGCGACCATTACCGTGTCCGGCGGCGGAGGCACCGACGGCACCTCCTACGCATCGGTTGAAGATTATCGGCAGCGCGGTCAGCTGACCGTTACCAAGGTCGATAATGAGACGATTTCCCTCAACCACGGCAACTACCGCACTCCGCAGGGTGATGCTGCCTTTGCCGGTGCCGTATTCGAGTTGCGGGCAGCCAAGGACATCTACCTGCCCTCCACCTGGATCAAGATCTACAGCGAGGGTGACCTGGTCGCAACTGCAGTGACCGGCAACGACGGTAGCTTTACCATCAACGGTATCGAGCAGGGCGTCTATACCCTGCAGGAGATCACGCCGAGTGACGGCTATGTGTTCCAAGGCGCCAAGGCGCGTGGGCAGATTTATACCATCACCAATGCCTATACCGGCAGCGGGACCAACATCCTTTCCTTTGACGACAAAGCGGCGGGCGAGACCGGCAATAAGAACCAGTACGCCAACACCGTTATAAAGGCGGATCTGACCCTTACAAAGTTTAACGAAAACCGTACCGTTGAGAACGAGATGGACGGCAACGCCTATGAGATGAATAAGCAGCCTGCAGAGGGCGTTTACTTTGCGGTGTACCTGAACAGCAAGGCGGCCGCCGGCGGCAATCCCATCTATTCCACCACCGATGACCCGGTGGGGGACGGCACCTCCGGCAGCGCATCTACCGCCGGTTGGGGGTATCTCGACCTTGTGAACCATAACTTCTATTCTCCGCTGCCTGATGAATGGTTTAAGCAGAGAGATCTGGATGCCAATAATCCGCTGCCTAACGGCAATCCCAGCGTAGAGGAGGGGAGAGCGGAGGAAACCGACCTTGCCAGGATCTCCATGAAGGACCTTTACATGGTTCTGCGGACCGACAGCACCGGCCGGGCGACGACCCTTGACCCGTCCACTGTGGTTTACTGCAGTTGGGGTGAGCTGGGCAACTCCGCAGCAAACGGCACCGCAGGCATCGACTATCGGCTGCCTTACGGCTTATACACCGTAATCGAGCTGAACCCCTACGAGGGGCGCGAGCCGGACATGTTTGAGGTATTTATAGGCCGTGACCCGGAGACGGAGCCTACGACCGCACCCACAGAGACCAAGAGCGGGTCCGGCGAGGACTATCCCTATACCTCCGGCTGGTACGATTTCAATTACAATTACATTCTGGAGAACAAGACCCTCAAGCAGACCGTTACTGTCCGCAAGACCGATGCACAATCCGGTAAGACGATCCCGGCAGCCAACACGACCTATCGCATCTGGAGCTGGGACAACATCTCTGCCAACGGGGCGACCGAGCATCCGCTGCGGCCCTATACTCGTAAGATCGTTGCGGCAGATGGCACTGTAACTGCAGATACCGTTGTGCCGCCTACCATCCTGATGGATTACAGCAGCCTCACCATCGCCCCGGGAGAGAGCGCTGCGGCACCGGAGCTTTCCCTTGACTTTGTTGGTCCGGCAGCGGTTGTTCTCAAGGATGGAACAAAGGCGATCAGCTGGACCGAGGCAGAGCAGGCGGCGATCAAGACCGACTTCGCCAATGCTTACGCTGTTTACATCGCCGACGCCGGTGTGGCCAAGGCGGAGCAGAAGACCGATGGCAACTGGTCGATAATCGGTGTGGCTGCCGGCACAACCAAATATAGCGTAAGGCTGCCCGGTGGGCAAGCCATCACCGGGACGGTGAAAGTAGCTGACGGGGCTGCAACCGCAACAAATAGCCCTGTAACCTGGAAGGTTGACGGCCACTGGATCCACCAGACCATCAGCTATCCCAACCCCCATACACTGACTGATTTCAAGACGGATGCAACCGGAACCTTTACCATGCCGGATTACCTCGTGTATGGGGATTATCTACTCTATGAGATCGAAAGCCCGGAAGGCTATGTTCAGGCGGAGCCGTTTGCATTCACCATCAATAAGAGTGATGCAAACAACAGCAAGATCTATCTGACACTGAACATCAAACAGGCGGATGTGCCGCAGAAGGCCCGGATCGTCTTTGAGAAGTCCGGCAATCTGCTGGTTGGCGCTGAAGCGTATAAGACCCTGCTTTCCTTGAATGGACTGAAGCCCCTTTGGAAGATCGGACTGCTGGCCGGCGGCACAACCTTTGAGGTGTACGCCGCGGAGGACATCGCCACCCCCGAGGGGACCGTGTACTATACCGCAGGGCAGCTTGTGGAGGCCGTAAAGACCGACCGCACCGGTATGGCGCAGACCTCCGAGCTGGAACTGGGCCATTATACCGTGAAAGAGGTAGCCACCACATGGGGCTATCTGACTGACGGTGAGCCGATCGATGTTGTGCTTGCATATGCAGGCCAGGCGGTAACTATCTATCCGAAGTATCTGGAGGTCGAAAACATTCGTCAGAATGTCATCTTTAAGGTGCTCAAAGAAGCGGTAACCAAGAACGGCAACAAGCCTGCAAATGATGTCTACTTCGGGCTATACAATGCGCAAAGCATTTACGCTTCCGCAGATGAGGCATGGATCGTAATGCCGCGCAGCAACTTCATCATCAAGAAGGGCGAGACTGCGACCTTGGATATCGGGCTTTCCTCACTGATTGCGGATGAGCAGGTTACCGTGACGGTGGAAAAGATGGTAAACCCGGACCCGGCCGGTAAGCCCATTGAAGTGGCAAATGTAAAGAACCACGACAATCGAGTATTTGAACTGATCGGCACAGAGGTTGGAAGTACCACCTTCGTTGTTTCGGCGGCAGGGCTCTCGATTGAGGGGACCATCGAAGTGCTGGCGGAAGATGCAGAGCTGCCGGATCCGATGCCGGAGGCAAAGCCGGCCAGCAGTATGCAGGATGGGGAGAATACGCTGACAATGACCGTCGCACGGACCAACTACCGGTTGATTGCCGGGAAGCGCGTCGATGAAAGAACCGATAAGCTGGATGTGACCTTCAGTGAAGACACAGCACAGGAATACTCGGTGCATGTGAAGGACAAGAGCGTTGCGGTTTACGACCCCGACAGCAGGTGCTTCTTCGGCGTTGCGGTCGGCAGCACCACCTTTACCGTACAAAACACAGACGGCCTTGTTGTAGAAGGTACCATCGAGGTCCTGGTGGATCCAGAGGCCGTTACCGGCGATGATTTGACCGGCCGGAGCTCCGGAGAGACCTCCACAGAGGCGGCTGCTCCGGAGACCGAAAAAGAAGACGGAGCCGGTGCACACACCTCTGAAGATGAGCAGGCCACAGAGAATACCGATGGCAGCCAGGCAGAGGAAGGATCTCCTGCGGAACCGCCCGCAGTTCCTGCAGAAGTGCCTGTGAAACTGCCTGCGAAACCGCCTGCTGTTCCTACCGATGCCGAGGGCGACGATCCGGAGCCGGAGCCCGTAATTCCTGCGGCAGAGATCCCGGCTGCAATTCCCGGCACTGCAACAAAAGAGAAGGAGGCGGTGCTTCCCAAGGTACTTATTCCCGCAGACTCTTTACTGGAGGTCATCCGCATTAAGGACGGTGTCGGCACCTCTTCCTTGGACCTTCCCCTTGGCAGCTACTATATCCGAGAGCTGAAGGCACCGGCCAATTATGAGTATGATCCTGACCAGCGCTGGTACTTCCGGTTTATGTACTCACCTTTGGCCGGCACAACAGTTACGGTGACGGCAAACGGCGGCCATGTTATCGTCAACAAAACAGATGAAAGACCGCCGGTAATTATTATTCCGGAAGAAATTGGCCGCATGGAGCTGCATAAGCCCAAAGGACCCAACTATTCAACCACAACAAACCCGGGAACCGGCGCCGGTGAACCATGGGAAGAAGCAGAACTGATCAGGGAAAGAAAAACAAAGGATGCTTTGATTAACACCTATGTTTTCACAAGTGACCGGGAGGACGATGAGCTGCAGCTGGCAAAGAAGATCTATGATGGAGATGTGACCTGGAGACTGCGGGGCATCGATTATCTGCTGCTGCGCGCGATCCCATCTGGGAAGCGCATCGAGGAAACCGTTTCCTTTGACTCGCTGGACAACAAGAGTGTACCGGAGACTTATACCGTGACGGTAGATGGAGAGGAGATCATTCTTCAGCTTGAAAAAGCCGATTACACCGAGCATCGCAGCGATGGCACGCAGGGCTACTGGAGCTGGGATCCGATTACCGTAACAGGTACGCTGTACGGCAGCCCGACAATGACGAAATACTATCTGGGCGATGAACTGATCCCATATAATGATAGCGCCCCGGTTATCGGCGGTTATGAGACTGCTTATCTGCAGTACCTCGGGCTTAATGCCGACAACTTCCGGATTAAAAGCGGAGCATGGAGCGGCGAGTGGACGACAGGCAGCGATGGCCAGTCCTTACGCAATGTGACATTCCGCTGCAGCCGGTTGACCTGGCACGAAGGCAACCCCGCAGTAACCTATTATTCCGCGGAAGCGGTCTACTCTAACGGACAGACTGACGGGCCGGAACGCTATGAAATCCAAGCAACTGCAACCTATACCCCCAGCAGGGCGGCTGTTGTGGCTGCCGCTGTTGGCGGAACCGGGGCAATCGTTGTTTGCGCGTTCCTTTGGATCCGCCTTAACAATGCCCGCTTCTTCGATCCGGATGGACGCCCGATCGGCAGAGGCCGTGTCAAGCGGACCAGAACGGCCGACACGGTTCTGATCGGTAAAGCAAAGTATAGGCTCGTTGAGATTGAGGAGGAGCGCCTTGATGAGGAGTAAGCTGCACAGAGGAAGGACCGGAACGGTAAAAAATATTGTCTTCTTCGTGAAAATAATGTAGAATAGGAACGAAAGGACGACCAAACGGTTGGCGGCGCCCCTTTTTCTGTATCTTCGGGGGCAGCTTCTTTGTGGTGCAATCGTAGAGACAGCAAAAAGAAGCAACCGCCTCGTCTCCAAGCATGCGGTTACTTCTGTAACACTATTGGGGACTACCGTCACCGGCCGTCCTTTCACCCTTATTGCAGCGCATCCGTTTTCAAAAGTCAACATAGAGAATAACCCATGATATGAGAGGCCTGCCAGCCGGAAAACACCCGATTGGCCGGCCCTTTTCTTATGCCGAAGCAAAGGATGAAAGGATGTGATGTAATGCCCGGAAAAGGCTATCGGGTGGATACGGATTTTAAGCTGCGGCCGAACCGCAGAAAGAAGAGAGCAAAGGCGGCTTTGGTGGCGTTAGCTATCATGGTGCTGCTGGAGGGCTATCTGTTCTTACACTATCTCTCATGGCTCGGCAAAACCGGAGAGCCCCCCGGCATTGTGGCGTTTATGACCTCCATGGGGGCGCTGTTTACCTTCTTCCCGACGGTTCCTCTGTTCTCTGCGGATACATGGAGAGCACTGGGCCGGATGTACCTTGCCGGCCTGCCGGTGATGGCGTTGATCCTTGGCTTTTTCCTGCTTTCCACCAAGCGCCTGGATCCCTTCCGCGGCGTCGAGTATGGCTCTGCCCGGTGGGCAAGCGGGGAGGAGCGACGCGCATTTTCCAACCCCGATCATACGATCCCTGTGGCAGAGGGGCTTTATGTTGACCCCCAAAACAATGATCTGAAAAACCTGCATGAGCTGGTGGTCGGTGATACCGGTGCCGGAAAGAGTTTCCGCGTCGTTATCCCGGATATGCTGCAGATGACCGGCAGCTATGTGGTCGCCGATGTCAAGGGAACGCTGTACCGGCAGACAAGGCAGGTCATGGAGGATAACGGCTATAAGGTGCGGGTATTAAACCTCAAGGACCTGCGATACTCCAACTGTTTTAATCCACTGGAGTATTTGGAGCGAGAGGATGAAGTGATGGCTTTGGTGGACACCTTTGTCTTTAACAGCCGCACTGACGGAACCGGGCAAGGTGATCAGTTTTGGGAAGACTCGATGGCCATGCTCCTGACCTCCGTACTCACCTATCTGGTACAGACGGAGGGGGAAGAAAAGACCTTTGCCAGGGCACTGGAGCTGATCGGCGGATTGGTTGTTATTAAGGGGGAGATCATGCCGTTTTCCCCCTATGAGATCCAAATGAGGATACTGGAGGCGACCGACCCCGGCAATGCTGCATTGACATTCTATAAGCAGTTTAAGCAGGCCCCTGCCGAAACGCTGCAGTCCATCCTGATCTCCACGACCAGCAGGCTGCGGCTTTGGAATATCACCGATGTAAAGATCCTGACGGCAAGAGATGAAATGGATATTGATGGGCTGGTGGAGGAAAAAACGGTCCTGTACCTTGTGCTGCCGCCACAGAACCGTACCTACCGTGTCATTTCGGCCATGTTCTTATCAACACTGTTTTCCTACATCCAGCGCAAGGCGGAGCGTGAGGGCGGCGGCAAGCTGCCGGTGCCGCTGGCGTTACTGTTGGATGAATTTGCGAACCTTGGCAAGATCAATGACTTTTCCACCATCCTGACACTGGTGAGGTCCTACGGGATCCGAGTGGTACCGATCATTCAGTCGGTGCAGCAGCTTGAGCATAACTATGATAAAGATGAGGATACGATCGTTTCGAACTGTGCTATCTATAACTATCTTGGCACCAACAGCGTCAAGACCCGTGAGGATTTGGTTAAGCGCCTTGGGAAAACCACCATCACCGAGGAAAACAGCAGCCGGAACACCGGCGGGAAGCAAGGCGGCGGTTCTCTTTCTGACCGCGGTGTGGGCCGGGAGCTGCTGACCGTCGATGAGCTGGCGGTGATCGATGCGGAAAACAAAAACTCTATTGTGCTGATGGGCGGCCGCCCATTCTTCTGTGAAAAATTCCGGACACAGAAGCACCCGTTGTTTTCCCGGATTGGTAACGACATAAAAGGCAGCGCCGGTTATGCGAATAACCGATCCATTGAGGAGGATTATGCCCGGCTGGCGCTGCAGCACCGAGAACAGTACGAAAAAGAATGCCGGGGCGAACAGCTGATGGAAGCGGGATTTGCAGAGGGGCTGAAGGAGGTCGAAGAAGGCGGGAAGGCACAGGAGCTCGGAGTGAGACCTCCGCTGACGGTGCAGCTGCTGCAGCAGCAGCGGGAGAGAAATAAACAACAAGGACCGGAACAAACAAACTATCAAAGACAGGAGGAAAGCAAACATGAGTATTCGGAGAATAACCTTTGGCGGGAACTTGACGGCTGATCCGGAGGTACGGCAGGCGGGAGGAAATACGGTCTGCAACTTTTCCATTGCCTGCGATGACTACCAGGGCGGCCAGGAGGTCACGGATTTTATTGACTGTGATGCGTGGGGAAAGGTCGGGCAGTCTATTGCCGATAACTTCAAAAAGGGCAGCAGGATCTTCGTCTCTGGGGCTTTTGGCTGGCAGCGCTATACCACCACGGAGGGCGAAAAACGAAAGGCTTTCCGGGTGCGTGTGACCGACTGGGAGTTTGCAGGATACAAGCCGAAGGAGGGCACCGTGGGAAACGAGAGTAAAAAAGGTGGTGAATAACAATGTATCTGGATCAGATCACCAATGACGAGCTGGCCGATGTCGGCCGGTTGACGGAAATGACAATCCGGGCCGGGATGACGGTGATGAGAACTGTTACCCAGTACAAGGAGCGGCAGATGGCCGAGCTAACCGCCGAGCTGAAGGAGTATCGGCTGGCCAATCCGCTGTTGCCAAAAGGAGATATCTCCGATCTCTCCTACTTCTGGGCATCGGACAGCCTGCCGAAGCAGACAGTGCAGGAGCTGCCGGGACGGATCAAGGAAAGGATGGAGGCGTTGCTGGCAGGGCTGGAGAGACAGGGGATCGTGCTGGCCGGACCGGACAGCTGGACACTGACGGAACCCGGGCGGAAGGTCATCTATGACAAAAACTTCGTGCAGGATGCCCTCAAGGCGGATATCGAATATGCCGGAAAAGTACAGCAGGCTGCCGGGCAGAAAGCACCCCTTCGGCAGGATGCCGGAGGGGAAACGGTCTGGAGGAGCACCGGGGAAGAGCTACGCAGGATCAAGGAGACTGCAGCCGGGAACCCCAAGGAGGCAATGAAGGCCCTCCAGCAGATTGCCCGTGCGCTAAAGCGTGACGAGAAGCTTTGCGGCGGAGAGCTGCAAACGGCCATAGACCACACCATGAGGGAAATTGTTGTGGAAGGGAAGCCGCCGGCCGAGACCATTGCAGAGCTGACTGAAACGGTTGGCCACTCCGCCGATGAGCTGCTGATCAACTTTAACGACCTTACAATGCGCACGGAAAACGAGATCCGCAGGGAGGCGGTCAAGGCAGCAGCTGCCGGCGCAAAAGCTCCTGCCGTTGCTGCGGCTCCGATTATTGCCGCTGCCGGGGCACTGGCAGACGGCGTACAGAAGGCGGAGCGGCAGATCACCAGATAGGAGGCACTGTCTATGAGAGTTAAGCTGCTGAAATTGGAGCTGCAGGACGGCTCCAAGGTGAAAGCGACGGCGGATATCCAGCTGGGCAGCCTTTTGGTGATCCGGGGCGTTAAGCTCGTGAGAGTTGACAGCGGCCGCCTGGTGGTTTATATGCCATCCTACCCGGAAGGGAAAAAGTATTTTGCCGCCGTTGAGATCAAGGACCTGAATGTTTTGGCGGAGATAGAGACTCTGCTCCTTGGGGCCTACCCCAAGCTGGCACAGGGCAACAGAAAAGAGAAAAGCAAGTAACCAAAAGTGCAGATGCCCGGAACCCCTTGCTTAATCAAGGCTTTCGGGCAAGCTGCTGTTTCAGAAAAGGAGAAATAACTATGGATATGACCCAACCCAAGGCTCTGTTTGATTTACTCTACAGTGTTATTATAGGTATCATCGGAATGGCCGGTGTTTTGTATGGTGGCTATTCCATTTGGGATGGTTTTACCAACGATCAACCGGAATCGAAGAAAAAGGGCATCACGATTATCCTCGTCACCGTATTCGTCATTATCTTCCTGTTCAGTGCCAAGAGTCTGATCCTGGGGATGGTGGGGATCGAATGAAGCGATCAGCTGTGAGGTCCGTTTTGGCCGTTCTTGTGGCCATACTGCTCCTTTGCAGCATGGCCCTTGCCGTTGGGGGAGGGATTGCCGGGGCCGGCGCCGCAGCAGCCGGCAGCATTACCGGGCAGACGGCTGCACCTTCGAAGCCGCAGCCTGCCGAGACCAACCAACCATCGGCGACGGTGGTGGAAAGCCCAACGGAAGCAGGAAGCGAAGATGCTTCGGATGACGGGGAAACCTCGAACGGGGGGATATTTGCCAGAATAGCGGAATTCTTCCGGACTTTGCTGGAGCCGAGAAAGGACTCCGGCGAGATGGTGGAGAAAACCTTCGGCGAGATACGAGATGCAATCAATTTCGGCTTCAACACCGTGGAGAACACCTTGCGGGACAGCGGTAATTTCCCGTTTATTGACGGCTCTGCGGTAGTAGGCGCTATTGCCAATGTGATGCTGCCGATTGGCCTTCTGGTGTTCCTTATCTGCTGGAGCCTGCAGGTTATGCGCTCCGGGCTGGAGCTGGAATTATATGAAGTGAAGCATTTCATCAAGATGGGAATGGAGTTCATTGCCGGACTGCTGCTGGTCACGATTGCCCCGCAGATCTGCAAATTGATCACGGCGATCAGCGATAACATGGCGTCAAGCCTGTTGGATACGGTCAGCATCCATTACGCCGATATAGCAGAGACGCTGCCCAGCACGGATATCGGAGACTTTGCCTCCAAGATCCCGATCATCGGCGTATTGGTGCAATGGATCAATTTCCTTTGGTCGCTGCCCAGCATTTTTATGTATAACATGATCGTGATGATTACCGCGGGGATCATGCTGTTTTCGCTGGGGATCCGGATTATTAAGCTGACGATCTATCAAGGCTTTGCACCGCTGTTCATTGCCGCCGGGGCCAACCAGGATACCAAGCGGTTCTGCATCAACTTCCTCGCCAGCTACATCCTGCTTTCCCTGCAGCTTGTGGTTATGACGGTGGTATATGCCATGTTCCGCACTTCCTTTGCGGCATACCTGGCGAGCGCCGCCAGCATAACAACATTCAGCTGGAAGGGCTTCTTCACCGGCGGTATCTTTATGATCATCTATGCCGTCATCATGGTGAAGTCTGACCGGCTGTTTGACAAGGTGCTGCATTAAGGAGGGGGGAAGCTATGAAAGTAACACTACCGAAGGACATCAACAAAACACAGAGGAAGGTAAGCCTTCGCAGCTGGATCACGCTCCTCATCGGGGCAGCGGCACTGCTGGGGCTTTTCTTTTTGCTCCGGCTGCCGGGGCTGCCGCCGGTCCCCTGCCTGCTTACCTGCTGCGTGCTGGCTGTACCGGTGATCCTGCTGGCATTTGGGACATTGTCCGGGCTGGAGCTTACCGTGATCGTCGGGCGCCTGTGGCGGGATTTGATTTATAACGCCAACCGGCGGCCGTTCCAAAGGAGGGATTAACGCTTGCTGCCAAAAAAGAAAAAACCGACCGTGACGGTCGTGGAGAACAAAGAAAAAGGGAACAAGAAGAAAACCCGGCGAGTTGTGCGTAATACCGCCCAGGATACCATTCCGTATCTGGAGCAGTACGAAAACGGGCTGTACTTAATCGACCGGGAGAAGGGGCTGGGGCGCTATGCGTTCATCTGGCACCTCGGCAACACCGACTATAGGCTGCTGAAGGATACCGAAAAGCAGAAGCGGCTGGACGCTTATAGTGCCGTATTTAATACATTGCCGCCGGATATCCACTATGAGGAGACATACATTAACCTGCCGGTTGATGAAAAGGCCATCCGGGACGCGATTCTTCCGCCGCAGGACGAAGAGGGCATGACCGAGTTTGAAAAGGCATGGCGCAAAAACCAAGCCGGCTTTGCGGATCGGTTTGCTATGCAAATGACCCGCACGGAGATCTATCTGACGCTGTCGTACCGTGTGCGTGCCAAGCTGGATAATGCGCTGGCGATCCTGCTGGCCGCCGGTGAACGGATCCAGGCATATCTCTCCGAGCTGGGGGTGACGATGGAGCCGGTTTCCGTCAAGCAATCCTTATGGCTGCTTCATGCCATCTACAACCCCTATGAGGAGGACACCTTTATCCTTCCGCCGGACATCTACCGCAAGGGAACAAAAATCCGTGACTATATTGCCCCCAGTGCGTTTCACTTCAAGCCCAATCACACCGAGCTGGGCGGATACTTTAACCGGGTGCTGTTTGTGAATGGCTACTCCAACTCTCTCGATGACGAGTTTATTTCCTCACTGATGGACAACCGCTTTAAGGTCACCGTGGCCAAGCATGTTGACCATGTGGATAAGGAAATCGCTTTTCAGCAGATCAACGCCCGGATGCGGGCCCTGGAAAGCGACCGTCAGACCCGCAATCAGCGCAATGCCCGCAACGGTACCAACTATATTCCGTTCTTCCTGCAATCCCAGATCGATGCCTGCCGCGGTATGATGAAGGATCTGCAGGAGGCGGAGGAGCTGTTCCGGGTAGGGCTGTATATCAGCATTTCGGCACACAGCATGGAGGAGCTGGAGGACATCACCAAGGTCATTATCGGTGCCTGCCGGCAGCATCTGGTCAGCGTGAAGCGTGCTACAATGCGCCAGGAGGATGGCTTGGCATCCATCCTCCCGCTGGGGCAGGATCGGCTGCAGCTGGCACCCTACATGATGACCAGCGGCCTTTCGATGCTGCTGCCGTTTACCTATGCGTCTGTCAGTCAGCCACATGGACTGTATTACGGAAAAAACGCCTTGTCCGGTGCACCGCTTATCCTCGACCGCAAGGAGGCCAAGAACGGTAACAGCTTTATTATCGCGAAGCCCGGCGCAGGGAAGTCAATGCACGCTAAAATAGAGATCAACAATGTGCTGTTCTCCACCCACCTGGATCAGGTCATCGCAATCGATCCGGAACGGGAGTTTGTGGAGCTGTGCAGGGCACACGGCGGTACTGTGATCCGGCTGGCACCGGGCACCGAGAGCCATATCAACCCCCTTGATGCGGGACGGGATAACGGCAGGAACGAGGACTTCCTGCTGACCAAGGCGGATATGCTGCAGTCGCTGCTCGCGGTATTTAAGGGCAGCCGGCTGACCGCTGCCGAAAAGTCGCTGGTGGACCGCACCCTGCGGGAGGTTTATAAGCCCTATGTTTCCGGCGGATACCGGTCGGAGGATATGCCTACCTTCCGGGAGTTCTACAATATCATCAAAGAAATCGATCAGCCGGAGGCCAAGGACCTGACACTGACGCTGGAGATGTATGTATTCGGTACGGTGGACCTCTTTGCACACCCCACCAATGTGGATATGCGCAATCGCTTCATTGTGTTTGATGTGCGGGATCTCGGCGCCAACCTTAAAAAAGCCGGGATGCTGATAGCATTGGATTATATCCAAAACCAGCTGATTGCCAACAAGGAGGCAGGCATCAATACATGGCTTTATGCTGACGAATTTCACCTGTTTTACAGTGATAACGAGGACGAAAACAGTGCCGGTATCTTTTTTGAGCGTGTCTTTGCCCGCTGCCGGAAATACGGCGGCCTGGCGACCGGCATCACACAGAATGTCACCAATGTTATGGCGTCCCAGTCGGCACTGTCCATGCTGCAGAACTGTCAGTTTGTTGTGCTGCTCGATCAGGCGGGAGAGAACCTGCGGCAGCTCATTAGTCTGTATGATCTTTCCGATCAGCAGGCAGCACAGATCACCAAGGCAAAGAAAGGCGAGGGCCTTTTGATCTACAATGATCTCCCCATTCCATTCAGCAACATCTATCCCAGGGATAACATCGTCTATGACGCGCTGACGACTGATTTCAGGGATAACCAAGCACAGCTCCAAAAACGCCGTGAGAGCGCAAATTTGACGGCTGTGGAGCGTTTTAAGGACGACAATCAATAGCCGATAGAACCGCATGTTTTCGTGCGGTTCTTTTTATTTTCAGGAGGAACACCAATGGAAATCTGCCGTGTTGTTAAAACCAAGGACTATACCGTGATGAGCAATTATCATCTTCGTGACCGCCGCCTGTCAGCCAAGGAGATGGGACTGCTGTCCTTTGTGCTTTCGCTGCCGGACGACTGGGACTTTACGATCCGGGGCCTGATCGGTCTGATGAGGGACGGGAAGGACAGCATCTACGGCGCCCTTCGTAATTTGGAGGCGTTTGGGTATGTCCGGCGCAGGCAGCGCCGCAATGCCAAGGGGCAGCTTTCCCGTGTGGAGTATTCCTTCTTCGAGCAGCCGCAGACTGCCCCGCAGCCGCCGGAAAAGCTCGAAATTCCGGCTTTTGTACCGCATACGGAAAATCCGGAAGCGGTGCCGGAGAAAGCGGCACCGGAGGCTGATAATGCACCGCATACGGAAAACCCGGAAGCGGTGGACTCACCGCATACGGAAAATCCGCATGCGGGAAACCCGTCGCAAAGAAATACTAAATTAACTAATAATATTCTCTCTTATAGTAGTAATCTATCTATCCTGGTTTCTACCACTAACCCAGCCGGCATCACTGACGGACAGACGGATGATGTCATAACGGACAGGGAAGAAGAAAAGCCGGTCAGCTTCGCCCAGGCGGTTCGCTGGGTGAAGGAGCATTCCGACGATGTGGGGCGGCAGCACTTTGAGCAGGGGACTGACGGCGACCGGGAGTATCTTGCATACCGCGGCACCGTTGAGGCTCTGGCCGGGCTGCTGATCTCCCGACAACCATGGGAGGTAAACGGCATTCCGGTGACGGCAGACGAGGTCTGGCAAAAGGTGCAGGAGGTAATCCGGACAGACGATACGCTGTATTTCCTGCTGCGGGATACCGCGGAGCGCTTTGCCAAAGCAATCGCGGAGATCGAAGTGAAAAGCCGGCAGGGCTATCTACGGAGCTGCCTATGGAACAACCTGCAGCTATGGGTACTGGAATATTATTCTGCGATCTGAATCGAAAGGAGCAAAAACAACATGAAAACAATAGCGATGCTGAACGCCAAGGGAGGAGTCGGCAAAACCACCTCCGCACTCTGTTTTGCGGATATTCTGGCGAGGGATTATGGCAAGCGGGTGCTGGTTATAGATCTCGACGCCCAGCGCAACACCGGCAGCCAGCTGGGAGCCGGCGGCTGCGAGATCGGGGTGGATACCCTGCTGCTGGATAAGGACGCAGATATTCGGGAGCTGATCCGGCACACACCGTTTGAGCGCATTGATGTGCTGCCCTGCACGACCCGGCTGGAGGAAGCCAACCTCAAGGTGCTGCTGGACACCTCCTCGGTGCAGCAGTTCCGGCTCAAGCGGCATCTCCGCAGGGTCAGCGGCGATTATGACTACTGCATCTTGGATTGCCCCACAGCGATCAAGAATATCAGCACCATCAACGGACTTGCCTTTACCGACGATGTTCTGGTGCCGCTGACCGCCGATGATTACTCGCTGCAGGGCCTGACCGACATTGTGGCGGTCATCAACGACGTCAAGGAGTATAACGACGAGATCGATCTGCGGGGCTGCTTCATCACCCAGTGGGAGAATAACAACTGCCACAAGGCGGTAGCCACCCAGCTTGCCGATGCACTCGGTAATCGGGCTTATAAGACCCACATCCGCAAGGCGGTAAAGGTCAAGGAGGCGACCTTCACGCCCGGCAGCCTGATCGATTTCGCCCGAAACTGCACGGCAGTACAGGACTACCGTGCGCTGGTCAAGGAATACCTGGAGGAGGACTAAACAATGGTTTCACTGAACGGATCCGGCATCAACGGAATTCTGAATACTGCCTCCGGCAGCAAAATGAAAATCACATCGGTGCCGATTGAGGACATCGTCCGCAACGAACAGAACGAATACAGCATTGAAGGGATCGACAGTCTGGCAGCATCGATCCATGATGTCGGACTGCGTCAGCCCATCGAGGTCAAGCGGCTGCCGGACGGGACTTACCAGCTCATCGGCGGCGAACGCCGGCTGACTGCGATGAAAAAACTGCTGGAGGAAGGGGACACCCGTTGGCAGATGGTGCCCTGCGTGGTCAGTAACCCTCCGGAACTTGATCTCCCCATCAGCGACGAGCTCAAGGAGCTTTATGCGCTGACAACGACGAACGCCGAGCAGCGCAGCAAAACAGACCACGACAAGATGCTGGATATCCAGGCCATGCGCAGGATTTACACAGCCCTTAAAGATGCCGGATATCCCTTGGCCGAGTATCAGCGGTCCTTCATTGCGGCAAACCTCAACATGTCTGAAAGCCAGGTGCAGCGTTTGGAATACCTTGACGGACACCTGAATGATGGCTTTAAGCAGCTGATGGCCGCAGAGAAGCTGCCCAGCACGGTTGCAACAATGATATCCAAGCTGCCGGAGGAGGATCAGGCGGCACTGCTGCAGCGGCAGAGGGAGGACCCCGCAGCGTTCAACACCGGCACGGTGATGACTTATCTTCGAGAGAAGAGCAAGGCAGCTGCAGAACAGGCTGCAACAGATGACACCGGCGCTGAACTGACCGTAGGAAAGGACTTTATTGCGGAGATCCGGCAGCAGGTGCGGGATATTGATTTCCTGCTGTCCAAGGGGGATCGTCGGATCCAAAAAGCGCGCAGCGCCAAGCTGCTGCGTCTTCAAAAGCAGGTCCGGGAAAAGCTGGAGGACATGAAAGAGGTGATCGAGCTGGGGGTGAAAAAATGAGACTGCTCATTGCAGAAAAACCCTCCGTAGCGCAGGAAATAGCTGCGGTAGTCGGCGCCGACAAAAGGCATAGCGGCTACCTGGAGGGCAACGGGTGGCTGGTCAGCTGGTGTTATGGCCACTTGGTCGATCTGGCGGATCCGTCTGCCTACGACCCTGCCCTCTGCAAATGGGAATTGGATGCGCTGCCCATCCTGCCGGAGCAGTTCCGAACGGTTGTCGGACAAAGTACAAAAACCCAGTTTGAACGGATAAAGGGACTGATGGCGCGGACCGATGTAACAGAGCTGGTGGAAGCGACCGATGCCGGGAGGGAGGGCGAGCTGATCTTCCGGCTGGTGCATGACAAGGCCGGCTGCAAAAAGCCCTTTTCCCGGCTCTGGTTGTCCTCCCTGGAGCAGTCAGCGATCCGGAGAGCGCTGGAGGCGAGGAAGCCCGGAAAGGACTATGATCTGCTGTATGAAGCGGCAAGATGCCGCCAACAGGCCGATTGGATGGTCGGAATGAACCTGACCCGTCTGTACTCCAAGGTCTATGACCGGCGGCTGCCGGTGGGCAGGGTGCAGACACCAACGGTAGCACTGGTGGTACAGCGGGATCGGGAAATCGCAAACTTCCAGCCGGTCAAGTACTATGTTGTCACTGCCGACTTTGGAGGCTTTTCCGGGTCGGCTAAAGTTCCCACCGAACGACAGGCCGAGGAATTGATGGAGCGCTGCCGGGGCGCCGACGGGTATGTGACCCGCGTGACCGAGAAAGCAGTCGTCAAGAAGCCTCCGGAGCTGATGGATCTGACCGCCCTGCAGCGGGAAGCCAACCGGCTGTGCGGATATACGGCACTGGAAACACTGGATACGCTGCAGCAGCTCTATGAAGCAGGGCTGGTTACCTACCCCCGCACGGACAGCCGGTATATCACCGAGGATATGCGACAGACGGCAGAGGAGCTGCTGAAGGAGCTGGCCGGATCCGGGCTGCTGCCGGCAGACCATCAGCATGATATCGGAAGGGTAGTCAACGATGCCAAGGTGACAGATCACCATGCGCTGCTGCCCACCGGGGAGGTGACGCCGGAGCGTATGGACAAGCTCAAGGGGCAGCAGCAAGACATTTTGAAGGTCGTTATTTCCTCCTTTGGACGCGCCACGGCGGAGAACTATGAATATACCGCAACAGAGGTGCTGCTGGATGTGGAGGGGGAAGCCTTCAAGGCACACGGGCAGATGGTTCGGGAAAGCGGATGGCGTAACTTTGATACGGATTTACGGCGCCGGCTTGGGATACAGCAAGAGGAGAAAGATCAGGAAGACCTGCTGCCCCGGCTGCATGAGGGGGAGATCTATCCGGTGCAGGCGATGCACACGGCAGAAAAGCAGACGCAGCCACCCAAGGCATACACCGAGGACACCCTACTGGCAGCGATGGAGCAAGCCGTCAAAAGGATCGATGATAGCGGGGAAATTCCCGATACCGCCGGGCTGGGTACGCCGGCAACCAGGGCCGGCATCATCGAGAGCGTGATCCGCTCCGGCTATCTCCGCCGCACCGGAAAGCAGATCCTGGCGAATGACATGGGGAAAACGCTGGTTGAGGTGGTGACCGAGGAGCTGCGGCAGCCGGACCTGACGGCAAGCTGGGAGCGAAGTCTGTCCGCCATCCAGGCCGGAACGCTGGCACCGGAGACCTTCATGGGGGAGATCAAGGCATTCCTCCGCAGCCATGTAGAGGCTGTAAAGCTGTTCCATGACCCGGCCGAAGCAAGGGACACATTCCAACGCACCGAGAGGCGCCGGGCAGATATGGGGATCTGTCCCTGCTGCGGAAGGATCGTCCGGGATTACCCGAAATCCTACGCCTGCGAGGCGGTCAAGGATGGAGAGTGCGGATTTGTAATCTGGAAGAAGATCGCCGGGAAGGAGATTACCCCGCTGCAGGCACAGCAGCTTATTGCCATGGGAACGACGGATCTTATTAAGGGCTTTGTCAGTACCCGTACCGGAAAGAAGTTTGACGCCAAGCTGGTGTTGGACGATAACAAGGAAACAAGATTTGAGTTTGCGCAGCAAACTGCAAAAAGGAGGTAATGAAAATGACCATCGAAAAGAAAGAAACCGAACTGACCGAATTCTTGAAGTCCATTCCGGAGGACCCGATGCCGGAGGAGATGTGGGAGGACGCCCCCTGTGCCACAACTGTTTATGACGCCGATGGCAATATTTTGGAGGAAAGGGAGGTTATCGATGATGGATACCATTGAGAAACGGTCAAAGAACAAAACCAGGGAACAGCTTGCGGAGATGTTTATAAAATCCCTGGATGAGCAGAAGCTGCCCTGGTATGCTGTGTGGAACACCCACCCGCAGCAAAACGCCGTCAGTGCAAAGCCCTATCGCGGGATCAACGCTTTTCTGCTGTCAATGGTGGCAGCAGCCTTTGGCTATGAGGATCCCCGTTGGTGTACCTTTAACCAGGCCAAGAAAAAGGGCTGGAGTATCAAGAAGGGCGCCAAGGGTGTGCCGGTGGAGTTCTGGAGTGCAATCAATATCCGCACAAAGGAGGTCATGGATTTCCGTGAGGCGGCACAGAAAATCAGGGACGGAGAGGCAGAACAGGGAGATTTCCGGTATTATAATCGCAATTTCCATGTTTTCAACGCCGCCCAGATCGAGGGAATGCCGGAGCTGAAACGGGTGACGCCAACGGCGGATATCGGGCTGATCCGCCAAAACCGGGATACCCTTATCAAGAATATGGCGGTCGGGTTTGACGGTAACGGTGCTGACTGCCATTACTCTCCTGCGCAGGACAAGATCGTTATGCCGCCGGAGAGCGACTTCCGGGATACTTACGGCTATATGTGCAGCTTCCTGCACGAAGCCGGCCATGCCACGGGAGCGCCCGGCCGGCTGGGGCGGGGCTTTGGCTCCACACGGGAGGAATACGCCATCGAGGAGCTGCGTGCGGAAATCGCATCGGCAATGACCTCCCAGCAGCTCGGTATTCCGCTGACCGAGGAGCAGATGCAGAGCAACCTGGATCTGCATAAGGCATACATCCAGGGCTGGGCACAGGCGATCAAGAATGCGCCCAAGGTACTCTTTGACGCCATTAAGGATGCCGAGCAGATCAGCGATTACCTCATCGATAAGGGCGAATTCCGGCAGGTGATCGAGGCGGAGCAGGTCAAGGAAGCGCAGGAGCCGGGAGCCATGGAGGAAGCTTCCCGCGATCACGGAGAAGAAACCGTTAAGCAGATCACCGTGCTGGTGGTGGAGCCGGGGAAGGTGCCTTATACCAAGGAGATCGGCGATGACTGGCGGGCGTTTCAGGCGGAGGTCGGCGGGACATTTCAGATCATTTACCCCGGCTATGATCCGGTCGGACTTGTCTGCAATGACGACGGCAAGCTGCTGGGGCTGCCGTTGAACCGGGGCCTGCTGGATGATGACGGAGAGCTGTACGATGTTGTTGCCGGCACCTTTTTCCTGGTTGGCCTCGGCGGAGGCGGTACCACCGTGTCTCTGACGGACGACCAGATTCGCAAGTACGAGCAGCGCTTCCACGATCCGGAACAGTTTATCAGGGTTAATAATAAGCTGGTCAGCATCCCCAGCAGCAAAGACCCCGACCTCCACAAAACTGGTGAGCGGGTCTCCACTCCCAGAGGGTCTTTTGCCGTTACCTCTCTTACCCGTGAGCAAATGGAGGCAGCCGGCTACGGCTGCCATCACAGGTCGGAGGACGGTAAGTACCTTATCATGGGAGATGGCACCCGTGCCTTTGCTGTTGCTGCCGAGACGCCAGAGCTGAAGAAAGAACTGCCCCGGCAGGAGATCTCCTTCTGCCGCATCAGCAATCACTACTATGCCAAGGTTCAGACCGAGAAAGGCGTCGAGCAGTGTGCAATGCAGTTCCGTCCCGGTCGGTACTTCTTCGAGACGGCAGCCGGCAAGGTGCATATGCTGACCCCCACGGAAGTTGAACGCTATATGAAATTTGTGGCGGAAGAAGTCAACCTTGAAGCCGTCCGTCAGCAGACGGAGCTGCTGCGTCAGAAAACAGCAGGGCAGATTGAGCAGCGCAACAAAACCATTTAACAAAAGCCGATGCAGGCAGGTGTTCAAGTTGAACACCTGCCGCATGAAGGAGGTTATTACTTTGAAAGAACGCAATGATGTGAGACACTGCGATGTGCCACTGCTGCATCCGACCACTTCGGCGGAGGATCTATATGCGTTCCCGCAGTCGCCGAATATCACATACAGCTCCGGCTTTATCGGATGCCTTAAAGGGGAATTTGAGGATAATAACCTCTTTACCCTTTGGAGCGATGCTGCCAGGCATCTGAAAACAGATGAGTTTGTCAGCGAGATGAACTCGGTGCTGGACACGCTCAAGGAAAAAACGCTCCTGAACCGAAAGAATATGCGAAGCTATTGCCGGTCTCATAGCAGCGCGATGATGAGCGGGAAAGAGGAGCAATACGGCTTCCGTGTGGATACCGACCAGTATTCCTATCTGTTCCGCCTGCGGGTCGGCGCCCATGATCGGGAAATCAAGACCAATCTGGGCACCATGCCGATCGAGGATTACCGCGAGCTGGTGGCGTCGCAGCGTGGATTTGACAGCTATGCCGATATGCGCCGCCAGGGGTATCGCCTGCCGAGTGAACGGAATGAAGATCTTTCCGATGTGTATTGTTACTGCTATCGGAAGGATATGCTGGATGCCCATATGCGGCAGGCAGAGCGCGGGATCAGTTTCCTGGATGAGCATTACGAGGAACGCTTCCGGCTGCCGGACGGCGGGAGGATACGAGTGACCTATGCCAACGGCGACCGGCAGGATATCGTCTGCCGCTATGTTGACGATTACCACTTCGAGATGGGAACCAGCGGCGAAGCCTGCTGCCATATCAACCAGTTCGCGGAGAAAATGGCACAGTGCGATTGTATCGTAGAACCGTTGGATAAAATGCCGGAGCAGAAGAAAGAGGAGCAGATTGCATTTTCCTGTGACGGCAAGGATTACTTTGCGGAGATCGAAGTCGGTGGGCAGACGGAACGCTGCCCGATCCGCTGCTGCAACGGAGTGAGACGGTTTGACCGCCAAAACCAGCAGATTGAGAGGAAGGTCGTCTACTGCTTTACGACATCCGATGGCGTGCTCCATCGGCTTTCGCCTGAAAACGCCGAGCACTATAAGAGCTTTGTAGAGCAGACTGTAAAGTCGCAAGCCGTCCTGGAGCAGGCAAAGCAGCCGCATGAGCCGTCGGAGGAAGTGAAGGCTAAAGCACTGTAACGGCAACGGCAAGGGGTGAAAAACGCCCCTTGCCGTTTTCCTCATCCGGTATTGGCGGATAAGATGATGACCTAACGATAGAGTTGCTCAATCCGAAAGAATGTAGTAGGATTGGCGCGAAAGGACGACCAAACGGTCGGCGGTGTCCTCTTGATTTACTTCGGGGGGCTTCAACTACATAAAAATGCCCCCTGCTCCAAGGAAAGGGGGTGAGGCCAATGGTTACATGGAACGAGCTGTTTGCTTTTTCTGCTGTGATTATAGGCGTCGTTACTCTTGTAGTAACCATTATGAAGAAGAAGTAACCGCCCTGCCCTCACAAAGCAAGCGGTTACTTAACTTCTTGTTCTTTGAGGACTACCGTCACCGGTCGCCCTTTCACCCTTATTGTAGTCTACCCCGCAAAAAAAGTCAACACCGTCCGTGTGATTTGACAGAAGCTCCTGCAGCCAACCTTGACCGCTTTTTCTACCGGTGCGTTAGCACCACATACTGCGGCGGGGTGATGTTCAAGGAACATTACCCCGCTTTTGCTGTTGTTCAAGTTGAACAACAGCCGATGAAGAGAAAAAGGACGGCTTATAAAAACTGCGGATTTCATAAGGCAAGCAATGAATTTGTGATCACAAATTCGCTTGCAAGGGGAGAACCCCTTGACCCCCGCACCGAAAAAGGCCGCGACGCAGCCGCCTTTTTTCGGTTCCTTTTGGGGACAAAAGGAACAATCGCTTGCGCTCAATAAAGCTGTTGTTCAAGTTGAACAGTAAAATAATGGGAGGTATTATCATGGCAAACGAAAAGAAAGAAACTGACTTTCACCTTCGTTTAACACCAAAAGAAAAAGCCCGGCTCCAGCGCCGGGCCAATGAGGCGAAAATGCCGTTGAGCCGGTATCTCCTGGAGATGGGCTTAACCGGGAAAATAGTAAACTATGATTATCTGCTGAAGTGCTTTCTGCAGATGCGGCGCATCGGTAATAACATCAACCAGGCAGTGCGGATTATGAACACCTTTCACTCTGACTGTGAAGGCGAGTTCGAATATGTGCTGCGGGAAATGAACAGGCTGCAGGATGTACTGGATCGATATATTGAACGGGAGCTGAAGGAGAATAAACATGGCGTATTTGAAGGTGCTGCCGGTGGTGACAAACACCCACCTGAACAATCTGATTAAATACATTACCCGGGTCGATAAAACGGATGGCAGGGTTTTTGTAAGTGCGGCGGGCTGCCGGGTCGAAACTGCAATAAAAGACTTTAAGAAAATACGGGAGATTTCCGGAAAACAAAGGGGGCTTGTCGCCCATCAGCTGGTCCGTTCCTTTCCGGCCGGAGAGGTGGATCCGGAGCAGGCGCAGCAGATGGCCGAGGAGCTTGCGGCAAGAATGCTGCCAGGGCATCAGTATATCGTTTGTACCCATGTTGACCGGGATCATATCCATACCCATATCGTCTTTAATTCCGTAAGCTATCTTACCGGGGAGAAATATCACAACAACAAAAAGTCGTTGCGGATCATGCGGAGGGAAAGCGACAATCTCTGCCGGAAGTACGGGCTTTCTGTAATAGCGCCAAGCGCCCGCAGCGGGCTGGACCGGCGAACACTGGAGGCAGCGCGGCAGGGCGGCAGCTGGAAGGTGCAGTTGGCCATTACTCTTGATGATCTCATTGACCGGGTAACATCCCTGCCGGAGCTGCAGGAGGAGCTGCAGAAGGCCGGCTTTAATATTGAATGGTGGACAGAACGAGATGCCACGGTCCGCAAGGAAGGGGAGGAAAAAGCAATCCTGCTTTCGACTCTTGCCAAGCAGTTTGGATGGCAGTATTCTATTTCGGCGCTGCAGCGGCGGCTGATGGGCGAAGAGATAGAGCTGCCGGAGCCATCCGAACCGGCAGCATCGGCCGAAGCAAGTGAATGGCGCCGATACCAGGCATGGGCCTTTGAGCAACGCCCGGCCTCATTGAAAATGAAGCGGCAAGCCAACCTGTTGGCACGGTCAGTCTGGTATAACAAGGACCCCGCACGGGCAGCAGCCAAGGCACTTACGCTGCTGGCGCTGCAGCACCGGGATAGGAAAATTGGGAAAGCCATCGGGGAGCTCATCGGCCGGGCAACGGTCCTTCGCCGGGAGGCACCGTTAAGCGAAGGCCAGATGTGCGGCAACATGGATTACCGGACGCTGACCGGGGCACCAGGTAAGAACATTTCTGTCCGGCTGCCGGCAGCGGAATTGATCAAGCTGCAAACGGCGGAGTTTTTCTTTGCCGCTCGGCTACAAAAGAACGGGACGGCCGATGTGACATTTAAGGAACCGGATATTGAAAAAGCGTCTGTGCTGCTCGGTATCAGCATAAAGGAGCTGCTGGATCCGGCAGTTTCCAGAAATGCTTGGGGGACGCAGGCGGACATTATGGAGGAGCTGCGGGAGTTGACCAAAGAAAAGCGCTCCCGCATCTGGCGGATGCCGGTTTCGCCGGCCGAGGTACGGCAGCTGCAGCAGGCCGGGGTGACGGTGGCTTTTTGGCGGAAGAAAACGGCGGTTGGAATGTATGATGTCTGCTTTATGGAGGAGGACCTCCTGAAGGTCTGTACCGTCTGCGGAAAAGACTATGCGGCAGAACGGCAAAGGCGAATAGCACAGGATGCCAGAGCAGACTATGCCAGGCTGAAGGCCGACGCCGGCCGAAAGGGCGATAGGATTATTTATCGTGTGGTGGATGAGATGCTGTATCTGCAGCTCCGGCAGTCTAAACTGCCAATGGCTGCGTTCCCAAAGGACGCCGCTTACAATGTGGCTTTTATGGAAAGCAAGCTGAAACGATACGAACAAATCCTGCGGGAGGCCTCGATGCAGCAGGAGCAGCAGCGAAGGAGCGGACTTCATAACGGAGGCCGGGAAAACTAATACGAGCAGCAATTCCTATCACGCAAAAGGCGCCCCGGCAAAAGCAGAGGCGCCTGATTGCTATGGATTAAAAGTTATGGGACTCATTGTTGTTTCCCGTGCATACTCCGGTTACGGTACAATACGCACGGAAACTACTTGTGGAAGTGTTGCCATACTTATCGGATACGGTGTACGGCTGCACAATGGATGCCTTATCATTTGCGGAATTAGAATTGTGGGTGGTTAAATTACCCAATGCATATGCACTATTGGGTTCGCCTCGCTGAAAAGCAGGGCGCATGTTTTCCGATTTTACATATGCAGAGGAACCAGTATAGCAGAATGACGGATTTATTTGCAAAGCACAAACCATAGTGCCGCTTCTATACCATGTATGAGTTAATCTTATAGACGCCGTTTGTTCAGATGTGGGTATCGCTGACATGGAATTAGGGACAAATTCTTTAGTGTAGACTGTTTCTACGCAGCAAAAGCCGTTATCGGTTTTTACAACCATAGCAGAAAGCAGTCTATAAGATGGATCCTGCTGCTGGGAAATTGTCATTTCAATAAGATTATTCTGGGAACCGGAAGAAACCACAGCAGCCTGGGCGAAAGAGCAGCACACCACTACGAAAGCCATGAGGAAGCAAACTACCTTTTTCATTCAAGACACTCCTTTTCGTTTTTATAAATTGTTTTCGATATGTCCCCTCTATTGACTTACCTCCTTTCGAGTTCTTTTTTCGTTTATCATATCGAGCACGAAAAAACATGCCTAAAAAGTGAGAGGCCCTAAAGATAGTGCCTCTCACCCATAAAAGCCCTATTGGAGCTAAAAATCTTTTACCATTCCCATAAGGAAAACAGGGTGGCCGGAACGCATGTCCACAGTAACCTCCATAGGAGGATTACAATACTCCGCAGCTTCTCCGGTCATTGGAGCAATCGCCAGTATAGTGACTTCCATCTCGAAAGTGCCATCAGCATTATCTTTATACCCGGTTAGTGCGGCCTTTGCGGTAGGGGTAAGGGTAGTGCCTCTGGAGTAAATGTTGCAATACCCTTTTGACTCATCATAGCTGCCGGCTTCAACTTCCGAAACCCTCCGCAAATAATCTGCATCCACTCCAAAATACCACTCTGCAAATTGCTCCAGAGCATCAGCTTTTATCCACTTGCGTGTGGCATCAGCGTAGGGGATATCAAGATCGTGTTCTATGCAGTAATACCGCAGCGCCTCAACAAGATCGGAAATGTAGACCGAGGAGGAGTCCCAAAAAGAAATACTATCCCTAAAGCTGACCCAGACATCAAAAGCCTCCTGGACCTGTTCATTGGGGATTTCCAGCACATTCAATTCATCGTAGCGGTAACGGGGCTGCTCCACCATGACGGAGGTATTGGCAAGCAGATCGGAGTATTTACGAATGACATTGATGACATGCTGGAATACGCCGGTTCTTACCGTTCCCGAGGCCGCAAAGGCCGTGGTGAAGGTGATGGCTGCAGCCAGCAGCACCACAGCGACGCGGGTGACGCCCTTTTTCAGCCCGGATAGGATCGTCTCCTTGGCGTCCTCCAGGTTGACCTGCCGGAATGCCGCTGCAACCACATTCCCCTTTGGCGCGGGAACGGGGGCAGCTTCAGCCTCCTCCTGCTCCAGCAGCTGTGCCTGCTCCTTCATATAGGCTTTCAGCGCAATCTTTATAAGTAAATCGCCATATTCCTCTACCAATGCCTCTTGATCCAATGGGTACTTACTCATAATCAAAGCCTCCTCTCTCATCATAGGCTGCCAGTACTTTTTTCTTTGCACGGGAAATAATTAAGCGCACATTCCCCGTAGTGAGCCCGGTCAGCCCGGCAATTTCTTTTTGCGACAAATCTAATGTATAGAAGTAGTTCAGGATATCGATTTCCCTCTGCGTCAGCTGCTTCAGACATATTTTCAATAATTCTATTCGGTCTTCGCGGATCAAGATATCATCAATACAACTGCCGTTATCAGAGAGGCAGGCTGCCCAGTCCTCCGCAGCTCCGAAAACCGCTTCCCGGTGCTGCTTGTATTTGTTGTAGATGGAAATGCTGGTTGTCTGCACGATGGTAATAAGGTATGGCAGCAGCTCGTCCGACGGGATTTCCCTCACCCGATCGAGATACCGGATGACCCGCAGCATTGCCTCGTGGACCGCTTCCTCGGCGCGGTCATTATCATGCAGAACCTTTTGCGCTTTTCGATACAACGCCGGACGGTACCGTGTGTATATATCAGCGACAAATTGCCGGTCATCATCGTTTTCAATGGCTAAAATAAATAGCGGCAGCATGGTGTCCTCTCTCCTTTAGTCTTTTTCTTGATAATATCATAAAAAAGCAACTTTCGACAAGAGACGGACCTCCCGTATTTAATATCCAAGGGAAGGACGCAGCCTCCGAAAGACCACGCCCTTGCCCCTGGCAGGAATGGTGCTTTTGTGTTGCCATAGGCACAGCTTACCCATTTTCGGGGACAAATTTTAAGGTGAAGACAGAATAATTGCTGCTTTTTTCAGCTCTGGTCGTGCGCTCGGCCACCACAACTCCCGCCTCCGCATCCAGGGTGAAGAAGTTGAGCATCAGCGAGTCCTCCGTCCAGTTTTCAAGATCGGAAGCGGAGAAAACCACCTTCCCTGCGGCGGTATCATACACCTTCAGGACAAAATCCTGACAGAAAATAATGTATCTGCCGTCGTAGATATTGCAGTCCACTACACCGGTGCCAACATCGACCTTTTGCGGCTCGGTCTCACCGGCAGCCATGGTATAAAGCTGTTCATCATCAGCCCATACCAAACGCTTTCCGTCAAAGGCGTAGTTCTTCGGCTGCGCAGATACCGTCACCAGCTTTTGCTCGGTACCGGTTCCCAGCTGGTAGCCGATGATGTCAAAGCCGTTATCGACCCGCCGGAGATAGGTGATATAGCCGTTATTGACGGGAAAATCAGAGAACGCACCGGAAACGATATTGGTGGAGGCAAGCGTGGTGATCTCGCTGGTGGCGCAGTTATGGGATTTGAGCACAAGCGGCTTATCATCGGAGACGCCGTTTTCACCGTCGTATTCGGCCCATACCACATAGCGGCTATCGGATGACATGGCCTCGATGAACTGATAGCCGGCCGGAGGGGCATACACCGTTTCGGTGCTGCTGCCGGAAAGATCGGTTTTCAGTAAATGCATAGATTTTTTACCGCTTTCATCCGGCACCAACCCAAGCCAATAGACCGTGTCACCCACAAGCCTTGCATCAAATGCATAGCCGGAAAGGTTGGTTTCCTGCTGCGAGATGAGCTGATAGACGAAGGCGTTGTTATGGGCGGGATCATACCCGGAGCCGTCGCTTTCGATCACAAGCAGCCGGGAGTCATTGTGCGAAGGAATGGCCAAAAACTGCTTCTGCGGCAGGGAGTATTCCGCTTCCTCCATGCGGTAGGTGGCCTTCACCTGCGGCGTGTTATGCGGGTCTGGCGAGGGATCATCTGGCGTGGGCGGGTTATTCTGGCAGGCGCCAAAGCAGCAGATGAAGATAAGTGCGAGGATCAAAGATAGTATTTTCTTCATATGTATCTCCTATAAAATGCAAGCTGTTCTTTTGCGATTACTCCGAACACCAAATAATATTTCCACCGTACCCATTATCCCAGATGGCGTTCAAAACGGTATTGACACTTTCGGTATAGGTGGTAGAGATGGGGGTATAGTAGTTTGGATCAACAATCCCGATCGTGTTGGATGTTGTATTCAAGGAGTTCGCAAGGATATAATGCCCCCCAAAATTATGTCCACTGTACTCATTAAGAAGCCTTGCTTCGACCCACAGGATGCAGGGAGAATTGGCATCAAATGTTGACATCAATTTCGTTTTGAGACTGTTTGCCTGATTTACATTAGAAGGCACGCGGGTAAGAGAATAATCATGTATTGACTGCCGATTATTGATGACTGTTTTCATAGAACTCATACCAGTTCCATTATAGTCTGTTCCCATACTATCGGCGAGAGTAATTTGTGGGCTGGTGTAGGATTTGTAATGGGTGTGATTTACAGAGGGATAGGGGCAGTTGCTGTTACTTTCATCTGCACAAAAGAAATATAAGTATCTTGTGGTGCTTTGAACATTAATGCCTAATGTTTTCAAAAGGATGTAGGAAGAGGCAGGGCCGCAGTAATAACCAACAATTTGCCGAACAGGGGTTACGCTAACACTGTATGTTGCACGAGTACTATTTGCGTATAGCTCATATGCTTTATTTTCTTTCAGGATGGCGTTGTCATCAGCCGCCGCCGCGTAAGGAGGATCTGCTTTTGCACCGGTGCTCATAGCGCTTTCATCGGTGATGAAGCCACCAGCAAAAGCGGTTATGTTTAATGCGAAGATAACTGCAACAGCCAGAATAATACTAATCAGCTTTTTCATACTTTTCATCCTTTCACTTTTTAACGAGTGTTGGTCGGCCGATTTGATTTGATCGTTTAACAACTGCATTGGACTCACCCCCTTCACTTTATATAACCACTTTACGAAAAGAAATGTTACATATTCTTGAGAAAAAGCACTACATTTTTTTACTGTTTAAGTTGAACAAGAAAATTATGCCATCGAAATAATCGTCTTTTTCGATGGCATTTTCCCCGGCAAAGGGCTAACATTTTTTTACTGTTCAACTTGAACAACAGACAAACGGATGCTATAATAATACAAAACAGGGCTGCCATGATGGTAAGATTGTTCCCAAGAGAGGAGGCGCAGCAATGAAGGACAGCGACAGGTATTTTGTGCAGCAGCTTATTGGGCGGTTTCAAATCGAGTTTAAGAGGAATGACCGCAGCGGTGTTTATGCCTATACACAACGGCTGATGGCATACAACTCCAATAAAATTGAGGGCAGCACGCTAACCGAGAAACAAACGGCCTCCCTCTTTGACACTGGCTTGTTATCCGGTGAAGATGCACCGATCCGAGCAAAGGATGTCGAGGAAATGACCGGGCACTTTCTTATGTTTAATGAAATGCTGAAAACCTACGATCAGCCTCTGTCACACGAACTTATTAAAGAGTATCATTTCAAGCTGAAGAGCGGGGTGTTTGAGGATATCGCAAACGGTTATCCAATAGGAGAGTACAAGAGCAGAAGGAATATCGTTTCCAATATTACAACTGCGCTCCCGGAGGATGTCCCCCAGCGAATGACCGATTTGTTGAAGTGGTATAACGCTATTCGCTCTCCTGCCCTTATGGACCTTGTAAAGCTCCATGTCGAGTATGAGACGATCCACCCGTTTCAGGATGGTAACGGTAGAACCGGAAGGATTATCCTGTTCAAGGAGTGCCTAAAGAACGGGATCGTGCCTTTTATTATCTCTGACGCCAGAAAACAAGAGTATTATTCTGCACTGAACAGGGCACAAACGGACTGCTGCTACGATCTGCTTCATAGCTTTTTCATCTCCGAGCAAAAGGCTTATAAGGAATTGATGTATGGCTTTGTTCTGCCGATTGATATTATGTCAATGTCAGAAGCAGAGAAGGAAGCCGCCGACCGGCTCCGGAGAGCGACCCATGATCCCGCCGAAGGGCACCGCCGGTGATGCCCGGTGTTCAAGTTGAACAAGAAAATTATGCCATCGAAATGAGCAAGGAGCAGCTGCGCCGAAAAGCACTGTGGACCCATTATTGTGAAGAGAGGAGATGCTGAACATGACAGACGAAAAGAAGGACCACGAGCTGACCGACTTTTTGAAATCCATTCCGGAGGACCCGATGCCGGAGGAGATGTGGGATGAGGAGCCCGCTGTTCTTATCGAGTATGATGCATATGGCAATGTTCTGTCGGTGCACTATTCTGATGAGTATGATAATGAATAGCCTCATGTTTTGTAGATGTTTATCTTGAATGCCTGCGATGCGTACCGGATGCTATAATTATATTTCAAGATACTAATGCAAAAAAACCTGATCGGAAGGAGGTCCTGGCATGGTGATAACAATTTCTCCGTTAGAATTAGCCTTGGATGTAGAGAATCCGCGCTTTGTTATATTAGCGAGCCGGGAACAGGCAGACATCCGAAAGTATTTAGTTACTTATGAAGATGTCTGCCAACTTGCAACCGCCATTAACGAATATGGCAGCCTTTTACCGGGTGAGCGAATAGTGGTATTGCGAGAAAATGATAAGTATGTTGTAGTCGAAGGTAATCGACGGACTTGCTCATTACAGTTTTTGTTGTCACGCGATTTAATCCCCGAGGGGTTTGCTCATCGTATCCCACACACATCAGCCGCAGTAATTGAAAAATGCAGCAATATTGAGGTCGATGTATTACCTGACCGTAATTCTGCGCTTGAATTGATGACGAAACGCCATATTCAAGGCGTTAAGCAGTGGAAGCCTTTGGCAAAAAAGCAATTCTTCGCAGCGAACTATCAAGATGGGCGGGGACAGTCTGTTCAAGATTTATCTCGAATTACAGGAATAAGAGAAGGAGAAATTAAGGACGATATCCGGGATTACAAGTTCTTTTCTGATGTGTATACAAAATACGCATCCAATCATCCCGAGTTTGATAGAGAGATTATTGTACTAAAGACCGACCCGTTTTGGCGCATCTTTAAGGCAAAATTTGAGTATCCTATCGGGCATAGGATCAGCCCCAAGGATTTTCTCCAAATCTCTTATGATGACACATTTAATACGATTAGCAGTTTGCCACCGACTCTCTTTGAGCAGATAACACAGTTGGTTTTTGAGCAAACGATTGTCGAAGAAGCTGTTACAACCCGAAATGTTTTAACGGATGTAGATGGCATCATGCCTCTTTTGCAGGCTGTAGCAGATTGCACAACTGATGAAGAGGAAAATGGGCCTGCACCAACTACAGAACATGCTCCCGATGATGAGGAATCCTCTACGCCAGAAGCAGGACAAGATGGGAGTGGTCCTATCCCTCCCCGCGATAGCGAAGGCGAAACCAATAGTGGTTCTGGTTCCGATGATTTAAGCGGCGGTCCTCGCCCCGGTGGCCCAGCACCGCGTTCTTTCTTTGAAACTATCAGTTGGCGTGGCAAATTAAGCCCGTCAAATCCGTTGCATCAGGGTTTGCTTTATGCAATAAATGAGCTCTATGGACTGTCCTCACAGAATTGCAGTCGTCAAAAGGCATACTGCACTTTCCCGATTGCTACTGGCATGGTTTTACGAACCGTATATGAGCAGGCATTGAGGCTGCGCTTGAATCAGGTGGGGCTATGGGGTACATATTTGCAAAAGATAAACCGTGAGTTTCCAACCCTTAGCAGTATGGAGGACTTCATTTGTGCAGGCGCAAATAAGTCAGTAGTTTTTCCGGATCAAGGATTGCTGCTCGCATATGACCGTGTGATTGCCGCTACACACAGAGAGTTCCTAAACGCAAACATTCATTATCCTGGCAACATCAATGTTACGGCAGATTCGTTAGAGGCTATCGCTGCTGGGGGGATGTTTTCAGTAATTCAAGGAATAATAAATCTACTTTGATAGGGGGAGGTATCATGCCAGAAACAATAAATCCGCTCCGCTATCCGGGGGCAAAGCGATTACTTGTAAACTATATTGACGCGCTATTAGAAGCAAATAATTTATATGGCTGTACCTTCTTTGAGCCTTATGCGGGAAGCGCAGTTGTAGGGCTTGAGTTGTTGCAACGAGGCCATATTGACCATTTGCTTCTTTGTGAAAAAGACATATTGTTGTATGCATTTTGGGAATGCGTTTTCAACGACACAGAGAACTTAATAGATAAAATAGACAATACCGTTATTAGTATTGAAACTTGGCAGCGAGAATTGCCGTATCGAGAAATGACTTCCTTATCGCAGGCAGAATTACTTGAATTAGGGTTTGCGGGTTTGTTTTTCAACCGAACAAATTTCTCTGGAATCTTAAAAGCAAACCCGATTGGAGGAATCCAGCAAACGTCTCAATATGGGATAGATTGCCGTTTCAATAAGGAGAAGATTATAGAGATAATCCGGCAGTTATCTGCGCATCGTGAGAATGTAAATGTGTATTGCGATGATGCGCTGCATTTTATGGCCTCGCAAAACAATCGTTTTTTAAGAGAAAGCTGCTTCGCATACTTTGATCCGCCGTATTATGAAAAGGGTTCAAGAATTTACCGGCACTATTACACCAATCAAGGGCATATTGATCTTGCAAAATATGTGAGAGGTGTCCACAATCTTGATTGGATCATAAGCTACGACGACGCTCCTTTTATCTGTGGTTTATATAGCGATTCCGGAGCAAGGTATCAGCCATTCTTTTTGGATTATACCTGCGCATCAAAGGTCCGCACGCAAGGACAAGAATTATTGATTTCTAATTTGCCGCTTCCTCCATTTCCAATGGCCAATGTTGCCGAATTATAGTATTCTGCAAAATCCGGTTTAGGGGTTTCCCCTAATCCGGATTTTTATGTTGCCGTTATCTCCGCAAGCTGCCTCAAAACCTCGCCCGTGTGCTCCCAAGGTGCGTCGTAGTCCCGCCGCAAGCGTTCAACCTCCCCGGGATAAACCCAGATCCCGTCAGCCAGCCAAAGGCGCACTTGTGCGCAGCTTGTAGTATAAGGGCTATGCCCGAAACTGAAATACCCCCGGCTTTGCCGGGGGATATTTATTAGGGACAAGGATGAACAACTATCCTTCCTTGCATATTTTACACCTGTATGATAAGATTGTTCCCAAGAAAGGAGGCGCGGAATATGACAAAAGAGCAGTGTGTATTTTTGGCAAAAAAGCTCTTTACGGAGCTGGTGTTCAATACAGCGTACATTGAGGGTGTCAATATAACCTTCCCGCAGACGCAAGCGATTTTGGATGGCAGCATTGTCAACAATGTGCCGGTATCGGATATCCAAACGGTGCTGAACCTGCGTGACGCATGGAAATACTGCTTGGAGACTTTGGATGCTCCTGTGACGCTGGAATATATCTGCGCAATCAATGAGCGTGTCAGCAGAAATGAAAGCCTTGAGTGGGGTAAGCTCCGCACCGGCCGGGTGGGTGTCAGCGGCACGGATTACGAGCCGCCCGTGCCAAAGAAAGAAAGTGTTGAACTGGCACTGGAGGAGATAATGAGATGCCCCGACCCGAAGGACCGGGCAGAGAAATACTTCTGCTATGGTGTCCGGTCTCAACTGTTCTGGGACGGAAATAAACGAACCTCAACCATCGTTTCCAGTAAGATACTGATAGCAGCCGGTACCGGTGTTCTAACGATTGGAAAAGCGGAAGCGGTAGACTTCAATGAAACGCTGCTGCATTATTATGATACCGCAGATCCTGGCCCTCTTATGCGGTGTTTGGATCGCTGCATTAAGACGCTTGACCCTATCAGCCAGATTAAATAAGGTGCCGGAAGGGAAGCTGCCGACCTGCTCCGGAGCCTTACCCCGGATCCCGCCGAAGGGCGTCGCCGGTGATGCCCGGTGTTCAAGTTGAACAAGAAAATTATGCCATCGGAATATCCATCTTTTTCGATGGCACTTTCCCTGGTAAAGAGCTAATATTTTTTTACTGTTCAACTTGAACAACAGATGAAGTTTGTTAATTTTCTGCGACAGTATTGACATAATCCCCGTTTGTGAGTACAATAATAGTACAGGGTAGAGATGCCCCAAAATGTTTGCCGCTCCCCGATATGCGGCTAAATAAATGGTCGGGAGCATAAATGTTTGCCGCCCCCCGATATGCGGCTGAATAAATGGTCGGGAGCAAAATTGTTGTGAAATCCCACCGAAAGGTGGGATTTTGCTTTGGGGGTAAAATGAAACACCTACATTTGTACTTTTTAAGCGACCAATACTATAAGGATTTTCCGGATCCAAAGCTTATGAGGAACAAGGAGGCAGTTGGTGCGCAACTCCATCGCCGCCCTTTTTTCTTTCCTTTCAAAGATGAGAAAATACCGGACATATACTGGCTTGTTCCCATATCTTCGCAGGTCGATAAGTTCAAAATTGTGGCGAAGAAGAAAGAGATAAAGTATGGTCACTGTAATACCATAAGGTTTGGGCAAGTTTTAGGACGAGAAGCTGCTTTCTTGATACAAAATATGTGTCCAGTTACTGCTCCGTACTTATTGCCTTATATGGACAGCAATTTGTTGCCAGTGTATATTCGTGACGATTTAGCGGAAGATGTCATACAAAACGCGAAATCGGTATTGAGGCTTTTGGAAAAATATCCTTACATCGTTTTTCCTGCCGTACAAGAAATATATATACAATTAAGCAAGCAGTTAATCGCGCAGACTGTCATCGCCGAAGCAAAGCAGGAAGCCGCCGACCGGCTCCGGAGCATTACCCCGGACCCCACCGAAGGGCGCCGCCGGTGACACCCGGTGTTCAAGTTGAACAAGAAAAGACTGGTATAAATAATAAGCGCCTTCCGGTAGTGGCATCGCATCCGGAAGGCTTCTCTCTTTTCATTATTCAACTTAAACAAGAAAATACCATTGACAACCAATAAATTGTGAGCTACAATAATAGCATAAAAGAAAATACACCCTGCGGGGTGGGGAAAGCCGGCAAGCCTTCCGCCACCCATCTTTGTGATCAGTAGAGGATCACGCAGACTTTATACACGAGAGTGCTGTATTTTCGTGCTTACCATAGCACGATGGAATACCAAAAGTCAAGCGTATCGTTTCCACAGAGAACGGGGGCTTGGCTTTTCTTTTTGCTCCATGTGTCAGAACCTTGAAAAAACCATGACCGCGGGCCATGTACCAGATAGCCCGCTGCAACCGGAACCCATTTGCACATGATGGCTTCGGAAGCCCGTTAGTAGAGCACAGAACGCTGACGGTGGTATTTTGGCATAGTCGAAGCAGAAAAAGATACCTTTGTTGCCGCAAGGAGCTTGCCATGACCCTATCAGCAATAGGAGAGCAGGCCGGCAGCAGAAACGGGGATGAAAGACAGATCAGGGAAAAGGCGTGTGTTGCGCCGGCGTCCGGATCCTCTGGCCAAACTATTCTGCACCCTGCGACACTAAAAAATATTTTTTTACCGCTTTTACGACTTCTTTAGTTATGCACCATTAGCGGGAGATCACAAATTTCTTTGCGATTTCCCGCTATGGTACATATGGCGGAGATGGAGGGATTTGAACCCTCGCGGCACTTTCGCACCCTACTCCCTTAGCAGGGGAGCCCCTTCACCACTTGGGTACATCTCCAAGGGCTACGAATTCTGTCGGAGGTGTTTGGCGGAGAGGATGGGATTCGAACCCATGGCTCTGACGAGTCACCGGTTTTCAAGACCGGCTCCTTAAACCGCTCGGACACCTCTCCACGGCTTATATCGTACTCCAGTATATTACCACATCGCAGGGCGGTTCGTCAAGCCAATTTGGGATTATTTTTTCACCGCCGCCGGCACCGTGCCGGGGTAGTAGTGGGATAAAATCTCCCGCCAGCCGCTGCCGTGCTGCGCCATATACTGCGCCCCGTATTGCGAAAGCCCCACCCCGTGCCCGTAGCCCAGCACCTCAAAGGTGAACAGCCCGCTTTTATAATCCACCGTAAAGGCTGCGCTGCGCAGCCCCAGCATATGGCGCAGCTGCTGCCCCGTCAGGACCCGGTCGCCCGCCTGTACGGCGGTCACATAGCCCGCTTCACTGCGGGTGATGATTTTAAGCCATTCCTCCGGCTTCGGTCCCACCAGCACCGAAGCCCCGGTCAGCTTTTTCCGCAGGTCGGCGGCGGTCAGTGTGACGGTGCTGCGGTAGCCCGGCGCATTTTTATCCCAGCTGCTGTCCACCGGGGTCAAATAGGGCAGCGAGCCCTCCCACACATTCCCGGCGTCCTCGGTGGTTTTCCCGGCCGTAATGGCAAAATACGCCGCCACAATGGGCTGCCCCTCGTAGGTGAGGATGCTCTGCATGGCGGTCTCGGCGGCGGCCGTCACCTTTTTGCGGTACAGCTCATAATGGTCTCCCCACATGGCCTTCATGGCGGCATCGGTCACATAGCCCAGTCGCTTCTGCGGGTCGGCCGCAAAATCCGCCCCCTTCAGCTCGGCAGGCGGGTCGGCCCGGTGCAGCGCCGCCAGATAGTGGGCGTTGGTGTAGGCGGCAATCCCCTGCGCAATGAGGGCATCCTGCTCGTAGCCGGCGGGCATTTCCGCCGCGATGGCCCCCGCCACATAATCCGCCGCAGCCACCTCCGCCACTTCGCCGGTCGTTTCATCCAGGATGCGAAAGACCGAAAGCACCTGGAAGGCATCACTTTTTTCGGGGTTTGGGGCGGGCTCCTCCCGTTTGCTGCCCGGCAGGACGGTCACCTGCTGCTGCGGGTCGGCTTTCTCCTCCCCGGCATACCCGATCCCCATCGGGGTGCCGCTCCACGCCAGCACCAGCAGCGGCACCGCCAGCATGGCCGCCGCCGCGCCCCCCAAAAGCCCCCAGTCCGCTTTCATCTTCCGTCCCCCTCTCTGCAGCAGCACAGTCCGGCGCTGCGCCGCGCCCCGCCAGCGGGGGCCCCTGCGGGGCCCACGCTG
>JABLTO010034038.1_pt1 | contig 42720 bp, 53 predicted proteins | sample 7160091 | NCBI WGS metagenome assembly JABLTO01 (sample SAMN14651225, study PRJNA627086) | human gut metagenome | isolation source: feces | host: Homo sapiens
CGGATGTATCATGTAAAGTTCTACGGTGAGAGCCAGGCATTGCTTGGGGACTTTGTACCGTGCAAGCGCATCTCGGACGGCGTGCTTGGTATGTATGACACAGTCGGAAAAACATTTTATACGAACGCTGGTTCCAGGACGTTTTTGTCCGAAGATACCACAGGTGATCTTCCACCCCGGAGAACATGAACCACAAAGGAATAACAATATATTTGTTTGATGTGCATAATCTGTGGGGAACTTACCGTATAACCAGCCATTGGGTTAACTGCTAATATTTCACAACTCTTGTTTTGAAAGGACTTATATATGAGGAATGAACATATTGGGGGCGGCGTAATAGTCCGTCCCTCAAAAATAAGAAATTACGACTATACTGTATCTGGGGTTTATAAGCAAGATTTGAGTTTGCCGGATAAATACACTATTCCGGAGAAAAATATTCCGGATGTACACGATCAAACTTGGACAATGATGTGTGTCGCCTATGCAATGTGCGAATGCGCGGAAGCTCACGATAAGAAGGTGGGAAATGAGCAAAGGCACTACGCTCCATCGTGGAATTACGGAAGAAATGAATCCAGAAATGATTATAACGGAGAGGGACTTGTCTCTGAGAATGCCGCAAAAGGGAGCCTTAAAATTGGATTTGTTGATAAAGCCTATTTCGACTTTGAAAAAGATGTTCCGGAAATACTAAAATTGGCATCAGAAAGAGACGATCTCCTTCCTTTATCAAAGCCAAACGCTCCAAAAATCTATTATGATATCAGTTATGCTATGGTAGACAAAAAGTGGGATGTGCTCCGTAAAACATTGGTTGATACGCAACTTCCCGTTGTGATTATTTCAAATAAATTTTTCAAAGGTGGCTCCCATGCAGTTATCGCCATAGGTTATACTGACACATATAACAACAATAAAGGAAGATACGTCTACTTTCAGAACTCATGGGGAGCTGACTACAAGGAGAATGGGCGATTCTATATCCCGATTGAGCAGATTGACAGAGCCTATGTTTTATCATGGGAAGAACCGAAGTTTCCATTTGTCGACGTCCAAAAGAACGACTGGTTTTATAAGGGCGTTAGAACGGCCTATCTTTCAGGATATGTTAACGGCGTTTCTGACACCAAGTTTTGTCCTTGTGATAACATGATTCGTGCTGATATCGCCGTTATCTTATCAAGAATGATGGATAAACTGAAATACTCTGTAAACTCCTTTATTAAATTTAAAAAACAGGAAGGTTTCAGCACGAATGAAATAAAATTTGCGTCCGCTGTTCCCAAATTTAGGTTTATGGACATTGCAGATGGCGATTATTACGAGGATGCCGTTTATGGGGTATTTGCGAATGGATTTATGAAAGGGAAAGAAGATAATTTATTTGACCCTATGACATCAACAACGAGAGCCGAAATGGCAGCAATTCTTGTGAGAACGTATGAAACCGTCATCAGTAAACTTGCAGGCAGCTTTCACAAAGACATTTCACCGCAATGCATAAAGCATGGCGGGTTTAAAGATGTTGCCATCGGTGATTGGTTCCAACCTTATGTAAACAATGCTGTAAGATATGGCTTGATGAACGGCGAGAGTACCGAAATCTTTGAACCCAACAGAAACATTACAAGAGCCGAGGGGGCAGTCACTATGTGTAGACTTTTTAAGAAAATCGAGGAATTATTTGATATGATTTAAGGAAGTGACGTATGAACATCATAGAAACAAATTGGGAGTGGGGCGAGAAACTATCGCTAAGGACAGAAACCAGATATATCGTTCTGCACCATGCAGCCGCAACAGTTTGTTCTGCAAGCCAGATTGATCTATGGCATAAAGAAAAGGGCTGGGCTGGCATTGGATATCATTATTTCGTAAGAAAGAACGGAGAGATTTACCGTGGACGTCCTGAGTGGTCTATTGGCGCACATGTACAAGGAATGAATCATTGCAGTATCGGGATATGTGCTGAGGGCGATTTTGACAAGGAGCTAAGTATGGATGATAGCCAAAAACGTTCCATACAAAATTTAATTGACAGCATCAAAATGCATTATCCTAATGCAAAAATCGTTGGACATCGTGAAATAGGTAGTTCAGACTGCCCAGGAAAACACTATCCCCTTGAATATTTTAAGATAGGGAAACAGAATGCGGAGGATTTAACTATGTCACAGTATGAAGAACTTAAAAACCGAATAGATGAAATGTCGGCCAATCTGACTAACATTATAAACGATATGGACAGTAAGCTTGAAAAACTCGCCAACCCCATGATTTATAATTATATTGATAAAAACATGCCCGATTGGGCTAAGCCTACAATCCAGAAACTCGTAAACAAAGGTGTGTTAAAAGGCGATGGTAACGGTTTAAATCTGACAGACGATTTGCTACGAATCCTTGTCATAAACGATCGCGCCGGCATCTATGATTAAAATTTAAGGGAGCAGAAATCAACCTGCTCCCTTTTTTTACCATTTTTTACTTAAGACAGCCTATTTCCCGGTAGAGCCAAATCCACCTCTGTCAACGCTATCAAGTTCATCTACTTCTTCAAGTAGAACATCAGGCATGATCGGGACTATCTCAAACTGACAAATTCGATCACCCTTATTGATGACGGTATCTCTTGTTGCATATGCTGGATATTTCCAGATATCTGACGAGCCACTATAAGACGAATCGATTTGTCCCACAGAGTTGGTCTGCAAAATTCCCCAATTTTTAAATGTGCTACTTCTGGGGTACACGTTTGCTTTGTAGCCGGGCGGCAACTTCATAGATACCCCAAGGGAAATTAGTTTAAAATCTCCCTTTTTCAGTTCAACGGTTTCTGCCGCATATAAATCTATCAGGTCGCCTTTTTCGATCTTTTTCAGTTTCGGAATCTCACTGTCATGGTATAGTATTTTAATCAATCTGCGCATTGTTTTTTCCTTTCTTGAAATCTTTTAGAAAATTATCAATGTCTTTTTTATGGATCATCTTTCCTTCATTCTTTAGCTTATAACCATCTCGCAACAGACAAAGCATGGCTTCTTTTTGTGGAACACATTCGTTATCTTCCGTAAAAAAGACCCTTCTTCCATCTCGGTCAAACACTTGGAACATCTGTCCCATCATCACCCCTCAATAATATAGACGGGAACATTATTCAAAACGCCCATTTTGTATGCTTCACTATGTGATGAAACGCACAGATCAATTCGATTCCCTTTGATGGCGCCACCGGTATCTTCAGCAATATAGATACCTCCATTTATTTCAACTTTACTTCCAAGCGGTATCACTCTTGGATCGACCGCTATGGTTCTATATGGCGTCATAATCGTCCCTAAAGCTGTTTTGCTTCCCCATTCACCATTGCATGTGCTACAAGAACAATAATGTGTTATTTTAAAATTCCCCACAAGCCTCTTTTTGGGTTTAGCTCTTAGTTCCTGTATTTTTAGTGTAAGCATCTCATTTTCGCTTATATTCTCTGATTGGAGATTGTGGCACTCATGCCATTTTTGACTAAGTGCGGCATCAAGACCGTTGTTAATATATTCTGCTGATCGTAGTTTTTCTGCAAGCGTATGTAATTGCGCTTTAATATCTTCTAATTCGGCACATTGTCGCTCGTTCACCTCTATTCTCTGCGAGTATTCCTCAATCGTATTAGCGGATGCCAATTGAATAGCGCAACATATAAATAAACACACCATCATTATTAGACACACAAATTTTATTGATTTTCTTTTAATTTCAAATCTCCCCTTTGTTATTCTTTGTAAAACAGTCCACAGTGACATGTTTCATTAGTGTTTTGCTCTCTAAACTCCCTGCATGGGCATTTTGTGTCATCATTTTTTTCGAGGCGACACGGACAATACCCACCGTTTTCTTTTATTTTCTTTCGTATTTCTGACACCAATTCCTTATCTTCTGATAATTTAATTTTCAACTTATTGCCCCCACGTGTTTTTTTTTGAAATTTTACTGTGATGTTTTCAAAGCGTCCATCTTTTTTTTGCCAAAATATCTGGTTGGTTTTCGGATTGTCCAACCCACCGAGCCGGCAATCATATCTACCTGTTTTAATATAATCACAATAATGCGCTATATTTTTTTGTATTAGCACGGAAAGGTCTTTCACTCCGCTATAAAGGCAAATTTTCAAACCACGCACCTTGACTTTTTCGAAACAATTTATAAGGTCGTGTGGGTTTTGCTCTCCGCCCATAAAACAGACACATGTTATCATTCCGCCATATAATGCAAGCAATTTATCAATGTTACCTAATAAATACTCTCCTTTGTATTCCCATAGGTATCGACTGTGGCAGCCATCACACTTGTGAGGGCAACCACTAATATTTATAGCCAACGACACTTCGTCCGGAACTTCTTGAAATACCACAGAATATCCAAGGTATTTCAACGGATCATTCATCGAATCCTCTCTTTTCGTAGTAACGCTTTGATTCCTCTTTTTGGCGAGGCTCTGAAAAGGCGGAGACCCGTTTGAGGTATCCTATAATTCTTGTTAAAAAATCGAGGTTCTTACTTTTGCATTTGGGGCACTCGGCAAGCATGTGCTTGCTGATGTATCCACACTCATTACAGATGGTGTTTGGCACATTTACTGTTAGGTATGAACAATTTGTAATAATTGCATTTCTCAGGAGTTTTTTGTATTGATACTTACTTAGATGCTCAACAAGGTTTGCGTGAAGCGCAGACCCACCATCAAGATACTTAGTAAGTCTTTCACCATGAAGAATAAGTTTATCTAACAGATTTGTTTCTTCACTTTCGACTACATAGAAATAGCTGTTATAGCAATCGCGAGGAACAAAATAGCCGTCTTCCTTGTCCCATCTTGCATTTTTAACACCAAGGTTTTCGGCTGGAACAAATTCCGTATTAAACATGGCATCTTCTGTTCTTGCCGCTTTGTTTGCTTCGTATATCGGTTTTAGAATTTTTTCTCCGTATTCAAAATATTTATCGTTAGGTGTTATATCGATGCCAAGAAACTCTGCCCCTTCGACGAATCCATTAATTCCAATTGTTAGGTATTGTTTCTCTAGAGAGATATACCCAGAATTGTATACAGGCAATAATTTTGAATTAAGATTATCCTTCATTATTTCATTAAACGCCTTTAAGTAACAATGAATTTTTTTAACCTGTTCTTTTACGGTGTGTGAGATGTCAACATTGTCTTTGGTGGCATTTTGTACAAGCCTGTTAATATTTATCGTGATTACACCCTTTGACCCCGTTGACACCCCACCGGCACCAAGCGTAAATGAAAATGTATTATCTTTGATGCCATTCCTCAGTCTACAGCATGAAGCCAATGAGTCTACACTGTTACTTCTGTATGTAAAAAATGAGTGACCATCCGCGTACATCTGACAAGCAAAATCAAACCATTCTTGATCCACATAATCATTGCCGTCATCTAACAAATTCATTGTTTCTACTGGAAACGTAAGGGGAACCCTTAATCTCTCCTGGTTAAACCATTTCATGAATCTCTTTTGAAGCCAACTAACGCTTTTCCATTTCGGTTCTGTTTCGTCTGGGAATAGAAATTCGCCAAAGATGCCGTCAAAATAGTTTTTATCAAAATATGCTATATTCCAGAATACACTCTGATAATTTCTTGCGGCTGCTGGCTGGTTGAGAGAGTATACAACTTGTCCGAATTTATCTGTAATGATATCATCAATAGATTCTGGATTGTTTCCGAGTTTTACTATCTTTTCAGGATGTAGGTAGTAGTCATCGCCGTATTCTTTTCTCGCAAAATAGTCAAAATATGTTAAGAATTCAGGTGTTGACACCGCACCCGCAAACTGCGATGCAATAGCGAATACCAAATTTATAAATGAGCCACAGAATGAATCGAGGTGTTTTGGTGCGTCTGACTGACCACCAATTGACTTTAACCCCTCAAAAAGATACGGATACATTGTTATTGAAACACAATAAGGAAGTATTGATGTTTCATCGTGTTTATAAATCTCATGAGATTCGAGCTGCCTTATGTATTCGTCAGCTAAATCCGCACCGTACATTTCTGTGATTTTGTTAATCATTAAAAGTCTGTTAGTACCAATAATATCTCTTTTAGGTAGTTCGCCTTGCATTGTTGTAATGTTTTTTGTCTCAACATTAGCATTTGAATCAACCTCACTGCCGCTCGATGCGTTTATTGCTTTTTTATAACGATTGATAAAATTTACATATTTTTCGTAACTGCTGTATTTTCCCAATAATGTTTCCTCCTACTGATTATTTACCCATTGAATTGCCGTTTTGTAATTCATCACCACTCCGTCAACTTCAAGTATTGGAAAAAATGAATCACCAAAGCCTTTTGCTCTAATTGTTTCTTCGTCTGAAACCATCAAGAACTTAATATTCTTAGCTTCGAGTTTCTTTTCTAAGACGTCACAGTTTTTGCAACCGATTGTGTATAACACAATATTCATATCATCTACCTCCTTGTTTGTTGTAAAGAATAGCGAGAAGCAAAATTGCTCTCGTATATTCCTCCATTATATTATTCTCCACTATTGTTGCTATCTTTTGCTACAATAAATATACACATAAAAACAATGCCAATAATAACTCCAATCATCATTCCAAATAAAAACAACATATTATTCACCTTACCTTAAATAAAAGTCTTCAACGTAATCAAGCATTTCGTCTATGTCGTTAAATGTACGTTCACAGAATTCTTCTTGCCACGGGTGTAACTCTTGTCCACTTTCATTCAAACCGATAATTGGAATACCTCTGTCATAAGCAATAGCAATCTCACTTTGTGTTCCGAGAGACCATTTATCATTGAAATTGACAATTACGATATCAGAATTGCGTAACTTATGTAAATCCAGTTTCATTACTTCTGCATTAGATTTATACTGAGGCGGTTCATCTTTGAAATTGAAGAAATCTTGGGGGTTGCAAACTCTTACTTTGAAATCACATTCATAGCTTTCAAGCGCATTCTTACAGTAAAGTCGCCACTTATTTCCCTCATTAAAATTTTCTTTGCCGAATTTGCCCATGCCACCTGCTAAATATGCGAAATATTTCATTGCCTGCCTCCTCAATACTTGCTACAAGTCCATGTAAATGGCTTGTCCTTTTCAGGAATATGCTCACCGCAAATTACATCACATATAAACAGTTTAGCTACCCTTTCCAACTGTTCAAGCGTACCATCGTTTTCAATTATATAATCATATTTATACCGTTCCACATTAGCATCTGCATGGTTACTCACTATTTTCCTGACGCCAGGATTTCGGATAAGAATAGTTTCTGCTCCAAATGTCTCAACGGCACGAGAAATTTCTTCCGGTTCTCTTATATCTATAAATAACACTTCGGTATCAATCTGATTGTTCTTGAAATCAGTTACGACTGACGTAATATCCTTAAATGGGATATCGCCATATTTTGTAAGTCTATCTTTTAAGTCACTACAAAGAAGGCGATATTCTTCTGTTTTTGGTTCTTTGGGCACGCCAGCAAATTCAAGCATATCTTTTACTAAGTCGATTGATGAATATTTAAATACAGAAATATATTTTCCTAAAATTTCTGCGAAACTATCTTTGCCATTCTGGGCACTTCCATTCGTAACATATATTTTCTTCAATTATCTTCCTCCTTTTAATTGTTGTCCGTTCCGTCGAGTACGCCGGTAATCAATTCCGAATAAGGCAAATCCTCAATCCAAGCACAGAGTTCCCGCCACTCGTCGAGCTTGTGGTTACGACGTGATTTGTAAATATTCGCCAGAACCTCGTAATTCAGCATAACCGTTCGACGCTGGTTGTAAGAGCTCGGCAGGAGCTGGATCATCTGCCACCAGTATTTTTTGTCTTTAGTCTGCAAATATAAATCTCGATATTGATTAAGCGTCTGAATTGTGCGATGTATAAGCCATATAGCATTAGGTGGTTCCGGAGCGTCTACACCTTCGAGTAAAGGTTTTTCTCTTGTAATCAAATGCTCATGGCTAAAATCATCCAGCGTAAACTCCCTTTCGGCAATCTTGTGCATCGTAGAACAAGAGTTTGCAACTGTACCAACCTTGTATGTATCAAACTCTTTCCACCAATATAATGGAGCAGTAATATCCATATACACGGTAATCATCCGCATGAACTTACGATGATCTGTACCAGCGTTGCGAAGACGAGTCATGAGATCAAGGTCTTTTGAGCCAATTGTGTAATCTTTAGATTTATAGCATAACGGTGTACGTCCACAACCATCTCTATAGCTATCACTCTTCTCCCAAGAGTTCATCGGATTCCGCATTCCGCGAATGACTGCTTCCCAGCCCATTGCTTCAACGTTTTCAATCTTAATCATCTTATACCTCGCTTACTAAGAATCTTTTTATTCCATCTTTAACTTCATAAGGAATATTGCCATAGAACTCCACATTCAAAGGCTTTGTCAAATCAATGCTATATAGCCCCATCAATGACTTTGCGTTAATGGCAAAATTGCCAGATTTAATCACCACATCATCTTGGCACTTGGATGCCAAATACACAAACTCTGCGATATCCACAATTTTGCAGAGGCGTATTGTAACCTTAGTTGTGTTCAAGTATGGGTCGATAGTGTTCTCACAATATGTACAATTTTCTTTACTCATCTTATCCGCCTTTCTTTCATATCTGTTTTGCAAATTCTTTTTTCATACATTCCAGGCAATAATCCTCACCTTCTACATAATATAAGTCGCTGCATTCGTTACCACATATATCGCAGTAATATCTAGGTACTTTGATATTAGGGCAGCTCTCCCCTAGGCAAGGATAAGCCGGGACGGCACAACCACAACATTGATTTTCATATTTAATCATTCGTTACCTCTCCACTCAAATCCATTATTATCATTTTTAAAACAACCATTACAAGGAGTATCTATCATCATATCACATGTGCCGAAATCAAAGTCTCTGCAAGACCAAGCCCAGTCATGATGACATCTTTTATCATCCCAACAACCTCTACCTTCGATATATTTAGCACATTCTTTGCCCTTGCACCCAATATTGTTTTTACAATAATGGCAGATATTTTCGGATTTCATGATAAGTTCCATAAAATCTTCTTTAAGACGATTATATTTGTCTAAAAGTTCTTCGTAATTCAACTATGCGCCTCCAGTTAAAAGGCTTGTTTTATTGCTGTTTGTTAAAATCGCTAATTTCCTTTTCTGTTTCTCTACGAAACTTTTTCTTAAATAACTTTCGATTTAGTTTCTTCATTTTCGACCAGCCGTTATGATTATTTGCCCAACAAGCATAGCGATGACTAAATTCACTTTGATAGTTATCAGAATACTGTCTTCTGGCTATTTCATTTGATTTCTTCATTTTAATACCTCTTTAAAAGCGTGGTTTCATCACAATAAAGGGCAAAGAATACCCAATTAAACTTGCTGATGGCTACTACATAATTCGCAAACTCACAGTAAGAGAATGTATGAGATTACAGACCGTGCCGGAATGGTACGATTTCTCTGTTGTAAGTGATACACAGGCGTACAAAATGCTTGGTAACGGCTGGACTGTAGCGGTAATTTCATATCTGCTAAGCCACACTCTTGAATGATAAATTCCACATACTATATATAGACTAAAAATGCCAATAAAACCACGCTTTACTTCATACACTTGATAGGTTTTGCCATCAGCATAACTCATTGCTTTGATTGGTTTGTCATTTTCATCCCATTCGCATGGAATCGCAAACCCTATTGGTTCTGCCACTCTCGGTCTTCTTTTTTCTTCGCCAAATTCAGAACAGGGATTAGAAGCACACTTATAGTACGAAGCAGTTAGTGCATACGCTTTGTTATTAACTGTTTCATTTACGGGCATAGCATAAAGTCCAGTGTTAGAACCCATACCACCGCTTGTTGCTGTCTGAGAAACTGCCTTGCCTTCTACTGAGTATATTCCGTTGCCTTGCCCACCACCATTAACTTCTCCTACAGAGGTTAGATTTACAGACTTTCCCTCAACATCATAAAGTCTAAATGCTTGCGATTGGCTTAATTCACCATTGGGTCTTGGCAAAGAGCCAACCCTAACAGGTTCGCAAATTGGATTATCCTTTAACACTGTAGAAAGTGTATTCGTTTTCCCGTCTGTGCGAGGATGCAACTCACTTAGTTCGTGAAAGCCATGTCGTATTTCTCCCGCTTCATATTGCTTTCTAACTTTCTTTGCTTCATCTGACCGTTCATATCTCATACAAGCTGGAACTGCAACGCAAGTTCTTTTATCTACATCATTACCAACCATGTTACGAATGCCGTCTTTATAACAAGTCGCTCTCAAACATTGAGATTTCCCATCAGCAGTTGTATTTACTGGTTCGCTAATAAAGTTATTATGTTGCCAATCACCTTGTGCTGTAAGTGTTGGAGATTTATCATATTTAATTCCACCCTTATTGAACCCATGAGGAACATTAAATATGACTGGCTCTGCCACCATTGTATGTCTATGTTTGTTTAGAGTATCTGTTGGTGTAGCTGCTTGACAACGAGTGGTATATGCAAAAGATTTGTCCTGCCAAGCAATACCATTGTCAAGAATATCTTTGAGTAAAATGCCCTTGTCTGCCGGTTGTTCAATTGCAACTTTGCTATATGTACCATTGGCATTTCTTTTGCCAACCCAATACAATCTCTGTCTGTTTTGTGCCGACAGTAAGGCTGAGTTGATACAAATTGGTTCAAACCCAAACGTTTCTGTAATGCTTTGTCTGATAGCATTGCTCATAGACTTGTTATTTTCATAAATAAAATACTTGGGTTGTGCCTCTTTCAATGCTCTTACATACTGCGAAAATAACTCCCAACCAAGACCAGACGCTTCGGTTTCACGATTATTCTTTTGAGCGATCGACCAATATGTGCAAGGGGAGCCGCCCATTAGATAATCGAAATTCCTGAACTCAGTAAAATCGGCATCAAACACATTGCCTCTCTGTTCTATTTCAGGAAAATTATGCGTTGCTGTTTTGACTGCATACTTATCAATTTCATATGCAATATACTTGTCCACTTTAATTTCTTGGTCGAGCAGAGCCAACATAGCACAACTCATACCATCAAATAAACTTAAAATCTTCAATAATCACATTGGAGTAAATCATGATTTGATGTCCGGACAAACCTCTTACTCCTTTCGTAATTTTCTGTACAATATATTATTCTCTCTTTAATCCTCGTTTGGATTAAAAAATTCTGTCTCTCCGTTTTTGTATTCAATGGCTAAAAGATTGTTGTTTTCATCATATATCCTTTTCTCGCCATTGACATATTCCTCTCTAATGTTTTCGTATTCTATCATAATTCCTCCTTAAAACGAGCGTTCTATCAAGTTACAATTTTATGCTTTTTAGCCTTTTTACCACAATAGGGACATTTACTGTAAAGTGGAATGCCTATTTGATTTACTTCGGAGTTATATAACTTGATTGAAATAAGTGTATTACAGTTCAAACATATATAAGAAACCGCCGAGTAGTTGTCATTGTTCTTTAAAATATCAACGCCTATGATTTGGTAATCTTTAGTTTCGTTCATTTTAATAACCCTCATATACTCGCACGGTCATGTTATGAGTTGTATCAAAAGTATTGATCCGTGCATGTGTCTATTGTATATAATTTTTTACTTACAATTTCATCGGCTATTATTCTACTTAAAAATTCTACTATCCTTTTATCAGGCTCTTCGATAGGATTAAGGCTCCAGTTTCTCTCTTTATATGTAGCCCGTATTGGAACTGCTTGTAATGTCTTATACTCTATTTTTGTTGAAGGCGTTACATATCCACCAAGTTTAATAATAAGCCAATTCTTTATTTTTTGAATTAGTTTTATTTTCTTTGACATTATTCAACTCCATAATTATCCTTTATTGTTTTGATAATAAGATTCCTTTGTCCATTACTGCCGTGATCTATTCTGAAATCTTTATACTCCTCACTAAAACACACATCGTTAATTGTTTCTAAAATATCATTTGCAACTTTTCTTTCTGCATGCAAACGTATTTTAGTGCAGAGTTCTTTCATATAACCAAAATGGATGCACTTAATTACTTCATTGTTACTTAATGATGCCTTCATACAATGCTTTTGTGCAGTACAATCTCTACAAGGATAAACAAATTTTATTTTTTCTTCCAATAACTTACCTCCTATTAAAAAGAATTAGCCTTTTTATTTATTTCTGTTGAAGAAGGCTATAACTCCAACCCTTAATTCGTGGGAGTGGGACTCCCCCAAGTCTTATACTTACCTTTGATATTGGTGATGGCTCTAAAATGTAAGTGCCATTGGCTGCCAAGGCAGGACTCGAACCTGCAATACATAGAGTCAAAGTCTATCGTCTGTACCATTCGACTACTTGGCACTATAGGTCGGCTTCTCACCTACTCGGCATATATGATATCCTTTCAACCATCTGTGTCGGTATATGCTTACCGCCGTTTACTACCTATACAACGGAAGGTTAGTGTCCTTGTCGGACTAACTTGGCTGTTTCCTCTTTCGGTCTATGTGTGCACCATAGCACCTTAGCCTTACTGGACATTTAACTATCATGTAAAGATAGCACCCTCTAATATATTATTCTCTATCTTTTATCAACAAGTTCTTCTAAAACGCCACCGATTTCAGCAACAATAATACCAATGGCTACAGGAATAACAGAGCCGGAAGTAAGCGTTATAATACCACCAATAACTCTGATTGCTGATTTAGCCAAACTAATTAACAAATGTCCTTTACTGTTCATTCTTTTTAACCTCCTGTGCAATTTCACACGCAATTCTTTCACAATGTTCTTCGCTTGATGTTACAATCTCATACTCTATGTTTAATTTATCAAGCTTGTCCATAATCTTTTTTCTTACTACTCTTGCTTCTTTCTCATTATGAAGTCTACCTTCGTTTTCGTATGTATGGTTTCTCAAAAGCAAGTAATTTTTATTACGGTAAGAATTGAAAACATTCAATACGGTCTTATTAAAGTCTTCACCCAAAACCTCATCATCGTTATATATGATATTGAGCAATAACGGAGAGTCGCAAACCATTACCTGAACCTTATTCCTAACTCTACCCATTCTGAAGGACTGTTTACCAAATAAGTATTGCTGATGTTTAAATACCTCTTGGTTGTTTTCATACACCTTATCTTTTGCAAACTCGGTTACATATTCGGCATTAATACCTTTTCTTTTTAATCTTGCAGTTATATCCATAGCAGCAGTGCTTTTACCTGCTGACGGCTCACCAAATAAGTTCGCTACGATTGTTTCTATGTATATCGTCTCCTTTATGTTTTGTCATTAAAAATCAAATTTCATCTGTTTTAAATACTTCTCCGCAATTAAAGCATCGTTTTTGGGGCATAGGTGGATTTGTTGCAGTAACTGTATCAAGTACATGTCCACCACACTTTGGACATACATCTTTTATGTAAACAGGAACAGATTCAAACGGACATATCAAAGCATATTTTTTGAAGTTTAATTCAGCCAAAGTGTTAATCTCGCTTTGATTTGCATATACTTCCGGGCTTTCATACGATGTAACCCAACAGCCTTCTTCTTCACTAAATTTTGCCTCTCCCACAACAAACAGATTGTCATCAGAAATTAATACTTCATAAAACTTATCATCTCTTTTTAGTATTTCTTTTGTTTTAACTATTTTCATAATATCCTCCAAAAATTTATATATTAAATAGGCGACCCAAGCCTATTAATTTATGCTAATTTCTGAACTGTTTGTCCCCTACTGTTAAGCAGGTATACACCACCATCAGGATTGAACACACGAGTAACATATTTATGCTTGTCCTGTAATGTTACAACTACAACATTCTCCATCTCGTCAAATCTTGTAGGAGCAATATGGTATGCAATATCATCGCAACAATGAGTTTCTTCCTTAATAAGTCTGTCAACCGCCTCATGCATTTCTCTCACATAAGCCAAATCAACTTCTTCTTTGCTACGACCATGCATATAGTCTTCCGAGTATTTAAGAGAGTGTCTTACACCGCCCTCACGGTAATCTCTTGTCTCTTTGCCAACCCAAACCACTGCATGAGCGATTGTTTCTGCCTCTTCATAAATCCAATTGTTATTAAATCCTTTGTACTGTAAAATCATATAAATACCTCTTCTTTCTAACTTTTCTATTTTAACTAACTATCTAACTGGGTCGCCTATATAATTATTCTCCATAAATTTCTCGATAAAAGAGAAATTCTATTTAGTCTTCTAATAAACCATATTCTTCTCGCAAATCGTATGTTAAATCTTCAAACCCTACCATATCTGTCGCAAAACCACTCTTACTTGCTTCATTGTATTCGGCAATCAAATTATCATATTTGTCGATTATTTCTTTTGCAATTCCACTCTCAGAATATTTGGAGTTGCGATTATCTTCTTTGATAGCAATAACATCAATAACCAAACTATCTGTATTAACCTTAAAATAAAACAAGCATTGAAGACCTTTAATTTCATGCTTCACTGCACCAATATTGTTCTTCTCATTATAATTTTTTGTTATACAATGCAAAACATTATATTTCTTTTCTACAATTTCACATATTGCCGATTGGATATCTATCCATTCAAATCCTGTGTTGTTGAAGACAATATTATAACCAACTTCTATTTTAGGAAACCTCACTTGTAATTCTCCCTCACTCAATCCAAAAATATGTTACGTCTACCAGTTTACCCGTACAATAATCTTCACAAAACGCATTCCAGTCGTGAATAATCTGTGCAAAGAACTTCTTGCAGCCTTGAGCAGAGACCATTGTTTTTGCAATTCCTCCATTCAAGTCCGGTAGACTTTACAATCATTTCTCTTACGTTCCACGTTATATTTGCATCGCATTCGCCGACTCTTACATATATATCTTCAAGCCCTTCTACTTTGACTTTAAAACTTATATCGTATGACATTATTTTTCTTCTCCCTTGATTATTTTGTCTTCATAATAATTTGGTATCGTCAAATTAATTTGAATATGCTTGTCGTTATTTGTAACATTAGTTGTATAAGAAATCTTATGTTTTGTTAGCAATGCGGCGATTTGCATCCAAATTTCCTTTGTAATCTCCATTTAAACCTCCTAAATTTGCCAATAAAATGTGTATTTTATTTACCAAATAAATCTATCAAAGATATCAAAATATTCTTCAATTCGGCGTCTTTTATGATTATTACATCGTAATTGAACGGGTACTGCCTTTGAATTCCAATAATATCTTCATCTTTAGAATAAATACATCGTGTAACCTCTACCATTCCATACTCATAATACTTTTTTGTTAGTTGTTCTTTTGACTCACCCGATACTTTAAAATAATAGTCTTCATGTACGCCATTGATATCTTTTCTGATAAATTCAAAATCTTCCATTTTCATTAAATGATAACCACCCTTCAATCCTAAACAATATATTCCCAAGCCGTCTTGGGATTCTTACTCCAAAGAAGAATTGCTCATAAAAATCTTACTCATAAGTACCACTCCATTCAAGATATTCAAAAGCCAAATAGAATTTAAAACACATCATGTCTTTGCAGTGTTCATAATTGTGTTCCTTGCCACAATATCTTTCACAATGTTTACACATATCTCTTAATTCTTCTGTACATTCTAAATCATCAAGATAATCTTTCATGTGGTCATAAGATTCTTTAATTTTTCTTTCTGTGTTTTTATACAAAGTACCACCAACTTTCACCATAAAATAAATGTTTAACCTATTCCTTATATTTTTTTCAACATCTCCTCTTTCTATATTTAAGTCACCCACACTATATTATTCTCTTTTTATTCGCCAAAAGTTTATGAAAATAAAAAAAAGACTAACCAAAAAGTTAATCCAATAAAGATAACAAATATTAATTTTTAAAATAAGGGCGATTTTTGCGTTTGTAACATTTTTGCAACAATAAAATCAATATATAGTGGCGTGTAATAATTTCAACACACTACATTGTGTACTTAAACTTTTGCAATACGCACCGCCGTACTGTGCCACAATCAGCTGTGCGAGCTTTGGGTTTGTATTTTTAATGTTAACCGGGTATTCCAGTCTTTTTTGATATTGCCACATAAATGAATGATCCCTCCTATATATTGTCCCACGGCCACGGATTATGAATCCAAACCCATTCTTCCCCGTTCATCGTTTCCTTTGCGGTGAGCGGACCGAAACGAGCCTGAAATTCATTGCGCAGCATGTCAGCCTTGTCAGCCATTTTACGGAACATCGCGATCGCTTCCGCATCATCGGGATGCGTATCCAGATACAGATTCCAGTCATATGCGGCAAACGCATAAGCCCCCAGTTTTTTCAGCATTTCCTCTCTTTCACTCATCGTTTCTCCTCCTCAAAAATTTTTTCGCCGTTTACCTGTTTTCCGTAAACACCGAGCGGTTTGTTGAGAATGGGAAAAATAGTGCCGTTTAAAAGTCCCTCGGCAGGATCATAAAGATTGCGCATTTCGGCCTGCTGAATCGGCACATAGGCATATCCCACCATGGGCATCATAATCGGCATGGTTTCATGTTCAAAAGGCATATTTTTTAACTCCTTTTCAGTTTCATTTTCCTATCCATCCAATTGGATTTCAATAGCATCATACGAAAAAAACGGAATTATGTGAATCAATCCCAGCCTGTTTCGACAGAAAAAGAGAAGATTTGCTAAAAATGACAAAAAAATAAAATCACCTCTTGCAAGCGATTCTTTTTTTCGGTATAATAGAAAATAGATTTTCTCAGAAAGAGGTGTCCGTGTTTGGTTAAGGTCGGTTTTGATAATGAAAAATACTTGAGGATGCAGTCGGAACATATCCGGGAACGCATCTCGCATTTTGGCGGAAAGTTATACCTGGAGTTTGGCGGAAAATTGTTTGATGACTATCATGCCTCCCGCGTTCTTCCGGGGTTTCAGCCGGACAGTAAGCTGCGTATGCTCCTGCAGCTGAAGGATCAGGTGGAGATTGTCATTGCAATCAATGCAGCAGATATTGAAAAAAATAAGCTCCGGGGCGATTTGGGAATCACGTATGATCTGGACGTCATCCGTTTGATTGACTGTTTTCGCACCATCGATCTTTATGTCGGCAGCGTCGTTATGACACGGTTCTGCGGACAGCCGACCGCGGAGGCCTTTCAAAAACGTCTGGAATCACTGGGCGTACGGGTGTACCGCCACTATCCGATCGAGGGATATCCGTCAGATATCGCAACCATCGTCAGCGACGAGGGCTACGGCAAGAATGAATACATCGAGACGACCCGTGACCTTGTTGTCGTGACGGCGCCGGGGCCGGGCAGCGGAAAAATGGCAACCTGCCTTTCTCAGTTATATCACGAACACAAGCGCGGCATCCAGGCCGGTTATGCAAAGTTTGAGACATTCCCGATTTGGAATATCCCGCTGCAGCACCCGGTAAACTTAGCCTATGAGGCAGCAACGGCGGATTTAAATGACGTAAATATGATCGACCCCTTCCATTTGGAGGCCTACGGCGAGACCACGGTAAACTATAACCGCGATGTTGAGATTTTCCCGGTGGTTACCGCAATGTTTGAAAAAATGATCGGCGAATGCCCCTATAAATCGCCCACCGACATGGGGGTTAACATGGCAGGCAATTGTATTATTGACGATCAGATCGTCTCCGATGCCTCCCGCCAGGAGATTCTTCGCCGTTACTATACGGCGCTTTGCGATTTCCGTAAGGGAACCATTGACAAGGAAGTCGTATTAAAGCTGGAACTTCTCATGAAAAAGGCCGATATCACCACGTTAGACCGCAGTGTGATTGCGCCGTCGCTGCAAAAAGCCGCCCTGACCGGTGCGCCGGCTGCGGCCATGCAGCTGCCCGACGGACGGCTTATCACCGGCAAGACGACAGAGCTTTTGGGCGCCTCCTCCGCACTTCTTTTAAATGCGCTAAAAGCGCTGGCCGGCATCGATGATGACGTTCATCTGATATCGCCATCTGTCATTGCCCCGATTCAGCACCTAAAGGTTGACCACCTGGGCAACCGTAATCCGCGTATTCACACCGACGAAACGCTCATTGCCCTCTCGATCTGCGCGGCCACCGATCCGAATGCGGAACTCGCCATGGAGCAGCTGGACAAGCTGCGCGGCTGCGAAGTGCATTCCTCGGTGATTTTATCCTCGGTAGACGAAAAGGTTTTCCGCCGACTGGGCGTAAACCTGACCTGCGAGCCGACCTATCAGTCTACACCGCCGGCCACGGTTTCATCGGTTATGGCTTAACTGTAAAATAGTGAAAGGCACGGTTCCGATCGGAACTGTGCCTTTGTTTTGTCGGAATGTGATTCCCCTGCAATTCGTTTTATGCTTTTTCGCAAATTGCATGGATAAAACTGCGAAACAGCGGATGCGGCCGGTTGGGACGGCTCTTAAACTCCGGGTGGAACTGTACGCCGACATAAAAGGGATGATTCGGCAGCTCGACCGCCTCAACCAGGCGATTATCCGGCGACGTGCCGGAAAACACCATGCCGTGCTCTGCGAACAAGTCCCGATAGGCGTTGTTAAATTCATAACGGTGCCGATGTCTCTCCGCAATGCGCGCCTCACCGTAGCACTGCTCTAAAACACTGCCCGGCAGAATGTTACACGGATAAGCGCCGAGCCGCATGGTTCCGCCCTTGGGCAGGTTCCCCTGCTGATCCGGCATCAGATCGATGACCTTATGAACGCCGTCCGGCGCAAATTCGCCGGAATTTGCATCGGATAGCCCTAATACGTCCCTTGCGTAGGAAATCGCGGCAATCTGCATGCCGAGACAGATACCAAGGTACGGGATGTTATTTTCTCTTGCGTAGCCGGCAGCCAAAATCATTCCCTCAATGCCGCGGTCACCAAAGCCGCCGGGAATGATGATCCCGTCCGCACCGCCGAGCCGCTCTGTCAGATTATCCTTGTTTAATTCTTCACTGTCGATCCAGTCGATTTTTACATTGACCCGATTAATCCAGCCGCCGTGATGCAATGCCTCGACAATGGACAAATAGGAATCCTGAAGCTGCACGTATTTGCCGACTAGAGCAATTTTTACTTCCTTGCTGCACGATTTGATGCGCTCCACCATCTCTTTCCAGTCGTCCAGATTCCACGCCTGCTTTTCTTCCATATGCAGCTCACGCATCACAATTTTGGCAAGGCCGGCATCCTCTAACATAATCGGCGCCTCATACAACACCGGAAGCGTTTGGTTTTGAATCACACAATCCTCTTTTACATTACAGAACAGGGCAATCTTTTTCATCAGCCCTTCGCTGAGCGGCGTGTTGCAGCGCGCAACGATGATATCGGGCATAATCCCAAAGGACTGCAGTTCCTTGACCGAGTGCTGCGTCGGCTTTGACTTATGTTCCTTGGAAGATTCCAGATACGGAACCAAAGTAACATGAATAAACAGACAATTGTCACGCCCCTTTTCGATTCCGACCTGACGGATCGCCTCCAAAAACGGCTGCGACTCAATATCGCCGGTTGTGCCGCCGATTTCGGTAATAATAATTTCCGCCTGGCTCTTTTTTGCGACCGAATCAATAAAGGATTTGATTTCGTTTGTGATATGCGGAATCACCTGAACGGTTTCGCCCAAGTATTCGCCGCGGCGTTCCTTTTGCAGCACATTCCAATAAACCTTTCCCGTTGTTAAGTTGGAAAACTGGTTTAAGTTTTCGTCAATAAAACGCTCATAGTGACCCAAATCCAGATCCGTTTCCGCACCGTCCTCCGTGACAAACACCTCGCCGTGCTGATACGGGCTCATGGTTCCCGGATCGACATTGATATACGGATCCAGCTTTTGTGCCGATACCTTAAAGCCGCGCGCTTTCAGCAATCTGCCAAGACTTGCAGCGGTAATTCCCTTTCCCAAACCGGATACAACGCCGCCTGTTACAAAAATGTACTTTGTGTCCATTGGTTTTCTCCCCTTTTTGTTAAAATTTCACGAAGAAAGGCGTCTCTGACTAAACTCTCGGCAGTGCGGAGAGCCTACTCAGAGACGCCTTTGTCTCACTTATATTTTATCATAGCACACTTAAAAATTCTTGTCAATCTTTTTTTAAAAATTTTTTAGGGAAAAGACCTGCGGCTGCCCAAACAATGCAGCCATGCCGCTTTATCCGGTGACGGCTTTATTTTCCGCATTTTTCTTTTGCAGCATTTCCCGGCTTCTCCGCTCCTTTACCTTCATCAGGCGCACCTGGTTGCCGCGTTCGTTTTCGTCCAGTTTCATGGTAATAAAGCGAATATTTTTGCGGTAATCCGGAATCATCACATGCTCCAGCGCATTGACGCGGCGGCGCGTTTTTTCGATCTCATCAGCCATTAAATAACACGCCTTTTCCTTTTCCGCTAAGGTGAGCATCGACGGGAATACTTTCGAAAGGCTTCCTATCGCCTCATCAAGCTCAAAGGGTGTAAAAGCATAGCCGTAAGGATAAATGTCATCGGCATTTTGCGACCTTGTTTCAAACTGAAACTTTGGGATCATAACGCTCATGACATTTTGCATCCGAATCGAGAGATACACGGACTGTGTGGGCAGCAGCAGGGCGGAATATAACACGGCAGGATCTGCCATTGCCTTTGCAAGCGCAAATTTTTGATCGGTATGATAAAGCGCCTGTTCCGTCTCTGCGCGCAGCGCCATTGTCTCTTTGACAGTCTCTAAAAAACGCCGCATCAGTTCATCAAGTTTATCCTTGAGCAGACGATGCCCCTTTTGCGCCGTAGCAAGCTTTCGTTTTAATCGGGATAGCTCCATCCGTGTTGGATTGACGACGGTTCCGGCCATAAACATCCTCCTTTTCTTTGGCTATGCTTCGGATTCTTTTGCCTTATAATATTGATCAAGATATCCATCATCAATTCGTTTCAGCTCACTTCGCGGCAGCATGGAAAGCAGCCGCCAGCCAATGGACAGGGTTTCCTCGATGCTGCGGTTTTCAAAACTGCCCTGAGAAACATATTCCTTTTCAAAGGCGTCGGCAAACGCAGCATATTTTTTATCGATATCCGTCAGCGCGTCCTCGCCCAAAATCACCATCAGCTCCTTTGCCTCCTTGCCGCGGGCATACGCGGCAAACAGCTGATTCATGGTATCGGCATGATCCTCACGTGTCTTTTTATCACCGATTCCTTTATCCTTTAACCGCGAAAGCGAGGGTAAAACATCGATGGGCGGCATCACGTTTTTTCGGTACAGTTCCCGTGATAAAATGATTTGTCCCTCGGTAATATAGCCGGTAAGGTCGGGAATCGGATGGGTTTTATCATCCTCCGGCATGGTCAGACTCGGGATCAGGGTGATGCTCCCGTTCTTCCCTTTCTGACGGCCGGCACGCTCATAAAGCGTTGCAAGATCCGTATACATATAACCGGGATAACCGCGGCGGCCGGGAACTTCTTTTCTGGCGGCCGACACCTCGCGCAGCGCGTCGGCGTAGTTTGTGATATCGGTCAAAATTACCAGGACATGCATGTTTTTTTCAAAAGCAAGGTATTCGGCGGCAGTCAGCGCCATACGCGGCGTGGCAATACGCTCTACTGCCGAATCATTGGCAAGATTGATAAAGAGAACCGTACGTTCCAGTGCGCCGGACTGCTGAAAGCTGTCAATAAAAAATTCGGATTCTTCATAGGTGATGCCGATTGCGGCAAATACCACGGCAAACGGTTCCTCGCTTCCGCGCACCTTTGCCTGCCTTGCAATCTGTGCCGCGACCTGCGCATGCGGCAGTCCGCTGGCAGAAAAGATCGGCAGCTTTTGTCCCCGAACCAGCGTGTTCAGCCCGTCAATCGCAGAGATTCCTGTCTGGATAAATTCCTGCGGATAGTTACGCGCGGTCGGATTCATGGGCAGCCCGTTAATGTCCATACGCGCCTTTGGCAAAATCTCCGGTCCCTGATCGATGCAGCGGCCGACACCGTCAAACACTCTTCCCAGCATATCCTCGGAGACGCCGAACTGCATACTGTGACCCAAAAACCGAACCTTGCTGGTTTTGGGGTTAATGCCGGCCGCGTTTTCAAACAGCTGCACCAGTGCGTTCCTGCCGTCTATCTCCAAAACCTTGCAGCGGCGGACTCTCCCGTCCTCCAGCTTGATTTCGCCAAGATCATTGTAATTGACCCCATCAACATTACGGACAAGCATCAAGGGGCCGGCAACTTCTTCGATTGTTTTATATTCCATGGGCATCAGGATTCCTCCTTTTGCGTTAAATTTTCAATTTCCTGATACAGCTGATGCCGAATGCTTTCGCATTCCTCTTCTATCTTTGTATCAACCGTATACTTTAACCGCCCGATCCGTTCCCGAACCGGCAGCGTAACCAAAGATTCGATATCATATCCTTTTTGAAGGGCATCCAGCGATTGCTGATAGTAAAAAAGAATCATTTTCATCATATCGTATTGCTTTTTGGGCGGTGTATAGGTATCTGTTTCATGAAATGCATTCTGATGCAGAAAATCCTCCCGTACAGAGCGTGCCGCCTCCAGCTTTAACCGATCGGCGGCGGACAATGCGTCCATGCCGACCAGCTTGACGATCTCTTCCAGCTCCGCCTCCTCCTGCAGCAGCTGCATCAGCTCGTTGCGCAGCTGCATCCAGCTTTCGTCTACCTGACCGCAAAACCAGGATTTCAGGTTATCAAGGTATAAAGAATAACTGTTCAGCCAGTTGATGGCCGGAAAATGCCGCCGATAGGCAAGCTCGGCGCTAAGCCCCCAAAACACCTTGACAATGCGGAGCGTGGCCTGCGAGACCGGCTCGGAAATATCACCGCCGGGCGGTGATACCGCACCGATGACCGAGAGCGTCCCCTCCCTTGCCGGCGTTCCCAACGCGGTAACAAAGCCGGCTCTTTCATAAAACTGCGCCAGACGGCTGGCAAGATAGGCAGGATACCCCTCCTCGCCCGGCATTTCCTCCAGACGTCCCGACATTTCACGCAGCGCCTCCGCCCAGCGTGAGGTGGAGTCTGCCATGAGCGCCACCGCGTACCCCATATCCCGAAAATATTCCGCGATGGTGATTCCCGTATAAACCGAGGCCTCCCGTGCCGCAACCGGCATATCGGAGGTGTTGGCAATCAGAACCGTACGCTGCATCAGCGATTTACCGCTTTTGGGGTCAATCAGCTCCGGAAATTCATTTAACACATCGGTCATTTCGTTTCCGCGCTCGCCGCAGCCGATATAGACAATGATATCTGCGTCTGCCCATTTGGCAAGCTGATGCTGCACAATGGTCTTTCCGCTGCCGAACGGACCGGGAACGGCCGCAACACCGCCCTTTGCGATTGGGAAAAACGTATCAATGACGCGCTGCCCGGTAATAAGCGGCACCGTCGGCACATGCTTTTTTTGATACGGTCTGCTGCTGCGAACCGGCCACCTTTGCAGCATGGTCAGTTTCTCCTCTCCGTGTTCCGTGTTTAATACGGCAACCGTGTCCTCAACGGTAAAATCGCCCTCACAGATAAACTGAATCGTCCCCTGCATATCGGGCGGAACCATAATTTTGTGCTCGATGACCTCCGTCTCCTGCACAACGGCGATGATATCGCCGCCACTCACAACATCTCCCGTCTTTTTCACCGGCACAAAATGCCATTGTTTTTCCCGACTTAGCGGCGGAACCTCAATACCGCGTTTTAAACTGTTTCCGGCAACACTGCGAATGGCGTCGAGCGGTCTTTGAATCCCGTCAAACATGCTGCCAATCAGGCCGGGTCCCAGCTCAACGCTGAGCGGAAAACCGCTTGAAATCACCTTGGCGCCGGGGCCAAGGCCGGAGGTTTCCTCATAGACCTGGATCGAGGCACGGTCACCGTGAATTTCGATAATTTCGCCGATCAGCCCCTCGTCTCCGACGCGGACAACATCAAACATGTTGGCGTTTCGCATCTCGCTTGCGATCACCAATGGGCCGGCTACTTTTTGAATCGTACCATGTATCATAGCAAAATCTCCTTACTCTTATTCCTTGTCGGACAAAATGTCGGAACCGACCGCTTTTTTGACGGCTTCCCGGATTCCGGCGGTTCCGGCACCCGTGTTGTTCTTGATACCGGGAATCAGCACAACAGCCGGTGTTGTCTGCATCCGCTGCCTTTGAACCGCTGCCGGAATCTGTGCGGCAGCCTCTTCGGTCATGTAGATGATGCCGTAGTCGCTGCGGCACAGCTTTGAAAAGAGCGCCGACACATCTTGATTCTCTGTATCATAGGTATGAAACCCCAAGGCGGCAAAACCGTAGATGCTGTCCCGATCTCCCATGATGGCAATATGCGGCATGATTTATCTCCACATCCTCTCTGCAATCAACTCGCCTGGCATATGATTTTGCTTGAGCGTTAAAATCAATCGGACTTCCCGGATTTCCTGCTCTGCAAAAAACAAATATGCAAAAATCGGGGACAGACCGAATGTTTCGTCCTTATCTGCCTCCGCCGGGGCAGATAACCGCCTTGCGCACCACCTGTAAAACGCACAGTACGACTGCCGCATCGCCTCGGCTGCCGCGCTGTAATCCGTGTGAACCAAATAATCGCAAAGCGCTTTACTGTCTTGCGCCGCCTGTGCCGCAAGCTGATCTGTCGCCAGACTTTTACAGGGCGCAAGCGCACGTTTTATAAATTCCTTGCTCTTTTTCAAAATACAGCAGCGATAGGCTATCTTGATATCATGCACCGCAACATAATTTTCCGTATAGCTTTTGAGATACGGAATTTTGGATGCTTGCCCCTCTTGGTATATGGTGCGGAGCAGGGCGCGGTCAAGATAACAATCGAATTGACCGGCATCACGGGTGCGCAGGAGTATCGACTGTGCCGTCTTGGCATATTGCTGCAAATCCCTTGGTAAATCTTCCAGCCTTTTTTGAAAGACGGCATCCAAAATCACCTCTGCCGAAACGGTTCCGCCGTCAAGATAGTCATCCTTGCCTTTATGACCGCTTATTTGCGCTTTGATTGCAGTTTTTAAGTTATGAAAATCATACTTTATGCGAAAAATCCGAAACGCGTCTTTGATATCGGTAAATTCGTCTATCAAATCCAGCATTTCGCGGCGGCGCGCAGAAAGCATCGCCTCGATGGTTTCGCCCTCAAAAAAGCCCTTACGCACCAAAAACTGCACGGCGTCCCGATAGGTCGGCGCAAGGCTCAGCTCCTTCATCTCCTGTGCTGACAAAAGACGTCCCTTACGAATTTTTGTTCTTGTCACAAAATAAGCATAACAATCTGTCATTGCGCCGCCTCCGTTTCAAAGAGCAGAGCCGCCGCCCTGTCACGCAGACACTCTTCGCTTTGCGCAATCAGAGACCGATACGTCACGTCAAGATCCACGTCCGAAAGGCTGAGTAAAAATCCGCCGTCTGCAAGGATGCGTTCTTTTGAGACCGTGAATTTGGGGTGACTTTTTTTCAGTTCCTCCTTTAATTCATCGCTTATTGTGTCGCCTTTTACAAAATAGATCGTCCCGGTCTCATCCGGGCGAAACGCTTGTAAATGGTACAGGACAAAGGAGCGGAACGCGGTCTCCGGCATCGAAAGCAGCTTTTGATAGACCATATCGATGGTGATGTCGATCAGCTGCTGCTTTTTTTTAAGCATGTTCTTTTCCAGACGGCGCTGTGCCGAAGCTTTGCCGCGCTCTTTGATTTCTTCTGCCTCCCGATAAATCTCCGCCCGATTGTTTTCCATGATGGCGGCGGCCTCCTGCTGAACTTTTTCTACCTCTTTTGCTGCTTTTTCCTTTGCGCTGCGAATGAGATCATCCGCTTTTTCCTGGGATTCCTGCAATATTTCGTTTAGGATATGATCCAGCCCGGTCAAAAAAACACCTCCTTTTGTCCGATACAAGTCTTAAATGGCAAGCCCCTGGATACCGACAATCGATAAAATCGAAACCAGCAGTGCCAAAATCGCGTAGGTTTCTACCATGGCAGCAAAAATCATTGATTTTCCCATTTGATCCGGTCGCTTTGCAACCAAATGAATACCGGCAACTGCCGCACGGGACTGCCGAATCGCAGACCATAATCCGACAAAGGCCATCGGCAGACACGCGGCAAAATAGAGCAGCCCTTTGGCGAAAGAAACCTCGGCCGGAACGCCCAAAATACCGATTTGCGAGAGAATGATAAACGCGATCAGTAATCCGTAGATTCCCTGCGTGCCCGGTAAAAGCTGAAGTATTAAAACCTTACCGAATTTTTGCGGATCCTCTGTAACGACACCGGCCGCGGCCTCACCGGCAACACCGACGCCGATGGCGGAACCGATTCCTGCCATCAGCGATGCCAGGGCGGCGCCGAGCAGCGCAAATACAATACCCAAATTATCCATGATTTTTTTCCTCCTTAAACTGATAGTATTTTGTATGAAATCCAAACGGCTGGTATTTTCTTCCGCCGCCCTGATAAAATTTTCCGAAAAACTCGACAAACTGCAATCGGTTGGTGTGCACATAGGCGCCCAGAAGATTGATCGCCATGTTGAGAGAATGTCCGATCAAAAAGACTGCGCAAAACAGAATGATCCCTAAAGCGCCGTCACCGAACATGCTTCCCATTTTATTAAAGACCTGTGCGATCACACCGGTTGCAAGGCCTAAGGCCAGCAAACGGGAATACGACAAAATATCGCTCAGATACCCGGTCACGCCGTACAGGGCATAAAGCCCCTTTGCGAATCGGATCGCCTTATTTTCCGTGCTTCGCCCGGCAAAGAAAAGAACGCCGAGTGCGCCGACCGCAGCAAACCACGCCGCTGCTCTTCCCCAAAGGGGCGGCAGCGTAAAGCCCAATCCCGTCATCGCGGTAAAAACCGGGACAGAAAGCAAAAACACAATACCTCCGGCAAGAACCAAATACCAACATATAACATCAAAGACGGCACCGCGATAGTCATGATCCCGTACGGCGGCATAGAGCTTCATGCCAAGACCTGCAAAGATGTGGATCACACCGAGCAGCATGGAAAAGACAAGCATACGCATCGGCTCCGTCACCGGTGCAAACCAAAGCGGCGGTATCTCATACGGATGATGAAAAAACGTTGCAGAGATCACTAAAACGGCGTCTCCGAAATAACTGCCGAACATCACCCCCCAAAAGGTGGTGGAAATACCGCAAAACAAGAACATCGTCAAAGTTTTTCTAAGACTGCTTTCCATATTCCGAAACCGAAACAGCGCAAACGCACATGCGATCACCATCACCAGTCCATAACCTGCGTCTGATAACATTAAGCCAAACAAAATATAGTAAAATATAGCCATGATATTGGTTGGATCCGTCTCGCCGCGTCCCGGCATACTGTATGTTTCCAGGACCGTTTCAACCGGGGCTGCCAAGGCGGAATTTTTAAGCATCACCGGCGGATCGTCCGCATCGGTGGCAGGCACAATCTCGACTGCGGCAGAAAGCTGTTCCATATCGCGAAGGAGCGGCTTTGCCTTCTCGTGCGGAATGTACCCGGTCACGGCAAAAATACGTTTTGTCCGGCTGATTTTTTCCAGCGTTTCATATTTTTCGATGCGAACCCTAAGGCAATCCTCTAAAAAGCACAGTTTTTGATACCGGGGCTTGTACGCGGCAATTTCTGCCTCCAATTCTTTGATTCGCGCTTCTGCCTCCCGGATTTTGTTTTCGTTTCGCAAAATACGATCCCGCGGCGTCATAGTGGTGATCACACCCGGCTTGGAAAACCCGATTTGATCTAAATGCTGTTTGACAGTTTTTTGGTCGCTCTTTTTGCACAGTAAAAAAATACAGGTCTGTTCCTTTGACGTATTGATGATAAAAAATTCGGTCGGCGGAATATTCTGCTGCGGCAAAAAGGCGGCCTGATACTTCAAAAGCAAATCTTCATAAGATATGGCATCTGCCAGCGTGCCGATGAACGCTGCCGTCTTTTTTGTTCCCTCAAAGCACATGGAAACGTCAAGGTTTTCCCACGGAGTAAGACTTCCTATGACGGCTTTTCGTCTTGCAATCAAGAGACGGAGGTTTGTTTTTTCCCTTTCCTTTGACAGCAAACTTTTTGCAATCCCCATGATTGCATGACTTTCTTTCTGCAAAAGAAAAAAATTGTGATAAGACATGATCTCTTTTCCGTATAGGCTGCGAAATACGGTGTTCTGCCTTGGCTGCGCGGCGTCCAAAACCGAGATTGCCTCACGAACAGTGGCAAGTGACTTTTCAAGCAACGCCTTCGTCTCCCCGGTTTTGGGATTAAAAAAACCATCCGGCAACGCAGTTTCCGCAATCTCGACACTGCCGCAGCGCTGCAAAAGCTCTATCACCCTCTTTCGTCTTTTGCTTGGCGCATAGAGCGTTATTTTATCCATGCGTGCAACTGCCACCTCAATTCACCTCTCCTCCGTCAGCGGTGTACTGCCCTTTAACTGCAAAAACAATTGCTCCGAGACCAAATCTAAATTTCTTTTCATGATTTCGTATCGCTTTTCAAAACGCTGCATTTTCGATTCGATCCACGCCGTCTCCTCCTCTTTGCTAAACCTTGCGGCTTTTTCTAAAATTTCCTGCCGGTAGATTTCTGTTTGTTTCTTTGCTTGATCGAAGATCGCGGCAACGGTTTGTGTCGTTTCCGATTCGATCTGTTTTACTGTTTGAACCGCATCGTTTTCGATCTCATCGGCCTGTTTTTCTGCCTTTAAAATACGGTCGATTGCCTCTTTTACCAATTGATTCACCCCTTTTAACTAACATTTATCCTACCCTGTTTTCATGCAATTCATTCTAATTTTAGAAATTTATGCAAAAAAAATAACATAGCATTTCTGCTATGTCATTCAGACAACTGACAAACCCACTTCATTCCAGGTGAGTTTTTGTCCTACATATTAGATTTTTATCCTTATCGATAAAAAGTTCAAATCCCTCTTCCAGAGGATATTTGCAATCTTCTTCATGTTCTGCACAGCCGCAGTGAGTAAGCGCTGTTCAGAAACTATTTCGTTTCCGCGCATGCGGCAATCGCGCAGACCATGCAGTTCTTTTGATTCTGCAAAGCTACGCTCGATTTTCTCTTTTCATTTTACGTATATTTTCTTAACAAGCCTCGTTTTTTATAACAACTTTTCTCTTGACGCGCGGCAGACATCATGTTATAATAGAATAAATTATCATCATTATTATTTATATGAAATAATATTCTATTTTTTGGGAGGTCATTGCAATGACAGATTTGTCGTGTATGTTTTCGATCCAAAATAGGTATCAAAACTTAACCAAAACCGAAAAGCTTGTCGCGGACTATATTGCCGCCAATCCCGACAGCGTTGTTTTTATGTCCGTGGACGAACTGTCCGCCGCATCCGGCACCGTAAAATCGGCCATTATCCGTTGCTGTAAGAGCCTGGGGTTTCGCGGATATTCGGATTTAAAGATTGCGCTTGCGTCCGATTTGTCCAAAAATAAGCAATTAAACTATGTTCCCTATATTGACCCCGGGGATAACGAGCAGCAAATTCTGGACAAGGTGTTTGCCGCCAGCGTAAAAACTCTGCACGAGACAGCAGAAAAACTAAACCGGCAGGAACTTGGCAAATGCATTGACTGGCTCGACCGTGCGGGAAGAATTTATATTTACGGCATCGGCACCTCCTGTCCGATTGTCAACGATTTTCATTATCGGCTGATGCAGATCGGCAAAAATGTCTCCTGCTTTACCGATATTCCGGCAATGAACGTCTCTACGCTGAACATGAAGCAAGGCGATGTTGTTTTTGGCATTTCACACTCCGGAAGAACCACAGCGACCATACAGGCGCTCACGCTTGCAAAGCAAATGGGGGCAAAGACCATTTGCCTAACCAGCGCACCTGGCAGCCTGATTACCAAGCATTCCGACTGTAAGCTGGAAGTCTACTCCGATGAAATCCAGTATCCGGTCGAAGCCGTATCGGCCAGAATTGCGCATTTTGGCATTATCGACACCATTACGGTTTCCTTATCCTCAAAGAACTACGAAAACGCCGTCAGCAGGGCAAAAAAGATTCATGAGCTGCTTGAAGAAACCATTCGGCGTTAAATTTTTAACGAAAAATTTAACGCCGAATGAAGAAGTTTTATCAATAAAGGAGTGATCCGCTGATGCGATCAAAAAGGGCGCTATGCCTGTTTTTTATTTGTTATATTGCCTACACAAGCATCTATATTGCTAGACTGAATTTATCCATGGCCTCTCCCGGCCTGATTGAAGGCGCAATTCTTACCACGCGCAATATTGGTCTGCTCGGAAGCATGTTTTCCGTCATTTATGCAGCCGGAAGGCTCTTTAACGGCTATCTTTCCGACAAAATCCGTCCGTGTATTATGATCTCTGCCGGGCTTTTTCTGGTTGCAGCCGGCAACCTCGGCTTTGGTCTGTTTCCGCCCTACTGTATGATCGTCTTTCTTTGGGGCATCAACGCCTATGCGCAGTCCATGCTCTGGAGTTCCGTTTTGTGCATTGTTTCCGCCGTCTATGACGGCGCCCGCGCCAAAGCGGCAACCTCATGGATGGTTACCTCTGTCGCAACAGGAAATATCCTGGGAATCCTGATCAACACCTACTTGATTTCGCATTTCGGTCTGCAATACGCGTTTGTGGTTCCCGGCGGCTTTGCTCTTGTTTGCTGCATCGCCGTGCTGCTTACAACAAATCATATTTTGCCAAAATCCGACCCGGCGCACAGTCACATCTCCATGAAATCGCTGCTTGCTCTGCCGCAGATACGCACCATGCTGATTCCGGCTATGCTGCACGGCACCATGAAGGACAACATCAGCCTGTGGATGGCGGTATATTTTGTGGACACGTTTTCCATTGACCTGAAACAATCCGCTTATTATATTTTGCTGATTCCGGTCGTTGGACTGCTCGGCAGAGTTGCTTTTCCGCTTTTATACAAAACAATGAGAGAGGATGAATACAAAGTTTCTGTCTTCGCCTTTCTCTGTTGTATTCTTTTTTCCGTTCCGCTGGTGCTGCATCTGTCAGATCCGCTGATATCCGTACTCTGTTTAAGCGGCATTTACGCCGCCGCATCGGTGATCAATACCGCCTTTTTGTCCATTTATCCGCTGCACTTTCGTCATACGGGCAACATTGCCTCAGTCAGCGGCATTATGGATTTTGCCACCTACCTTGGAAGCGGTATCAGCGCCTTTTTCTATGGTATTTCGATCAGCCACATGGGATACGCCCCTATGTTTTTGTCCTGGATCCTCCTATCGGTATGCTCCATTGCCGCACTTTTCTGCGTTATTTGGGGCAATCAAGCACAAAACCTGCAATAATATTGTAACTTCACTTCCCTTTCACAGAGCAAGCGGCATCGCTTGCTCTCAGACAACTGACAAACCCACCATTCCAGGTGGGTTTTGTCATACATATTAGATTTTTAATCCATGCTGATAAAAAGTAAAAATCCCTCTTCCAAAGGATATTTGCAGTTCTCATCATGTTCTGCACAGCCGCAGTGAGTAAGCGCTGTTCGGAAACTCTTTCGTTTCTGCGCATGCGGCAATCGCGCAAACCATGCAGTTCTTTTGATTCTGCAAAGCTGCGCTCGATTTTTTCTTTTCGTTTTGCGTATATTTTTCTTTCTATGCCATGGTGTCCAGCGGCAAATTCGGAATCGCGTTGAGCGACATATCCGCGGTGTCGCCGTTTTGCATCGCGTAAAAAGCGGCGCAGCCAATCATTGCCGCATTGTCGGTGCAAAGCTTAGGCAATGGATACTGAAACGCAAGCTGATTTTCCTCTGCCGCTTTTGCGATGCGTTCACGCAATGGCCGGTTTGCCGCCACGCCGCCGGCAAGCGCAATACGGGAAACCCGCTGTTCCTTTGCGCATTTTATCAGGTGATCGGACAAAACGTCAATCACGGCCTCCTGAAACGAGGCAGCAACATCATCTTTGTTAATTTTGATTCCCTTTTGTTCTGCGTTGTGGATATAGTTCAGCACCGCGGTTTTCACACCGCTAAAGCTAAAGTCAAAACCGTGCTCTCCCATATTGACACGGGGAAAATAAATGGCGTTGGGATCTCCGTTTTCTGCATGCTTTTGAATCTGCGGACCGCCGGGATACCCAAACCCAAGGACTCTGGAAACCTTATCAAATGCCTCGCCGGCCGCGTCGTCCCGCGTTCTTGCAAGCACCTGATAGTCTGCATAATCCTTAACCAAAACGATGTGACTGTGGCCGCCGGAGGCAACCAGGCAGATAAAGGGCGGACGAAAATCCGGGTTTTCTAAATAATTGGCACAGATATGTCCCTTGATATGATGCACCGGAATCAGCGGCTTGGATAACGCAAAAGAAAGCGCTTTTGCCGTTGAAACGCCAACCAGCAGCGCGCCGACCAGGCCGGGACCGTAGGTGACGGCAATCGCGTCCATCTCCGACAGGGCATAACCGCTGTCCGCCGCCGCACGGTCAATGACTGCACTGATGTTTTCAATATGTTTCCGGGAGGCGATTTCCGGCACAACGCCCCCATAGATTTTATGCAGTGCAATCTGCGTGTTGATCACATTCGATAAAATTTTTGTTCCGTCCTCAACGACCGCAGCCGCTGTCTCGTCACAAGAACTTTCGATGGCTAAAATCTTCATAGTATGTCTCCCTTTCGGCTATCTCGACAAATCCTTTGTCATAATGACAGCATCTTCCCTGTCTTTGTAATACTGCCTTCGCATTCCCTGCACCGTAAAGCCCATCGATGCATAAAGCGCCTTGGCCGCCGTATTGCTGCGCCGAACCTCCAGCGTAATCGACGCCATGTTCTCCTCGATACAAACATCAATCAGTTTGGTAAGCAGACGCCTTCCCAGCCCTTGCTGCCGACAGTCGGGGCTGACAGCCAGGTTTGTGACATTGCCCGTATCGTACATAAGCCATACGCCGCCATATCCGAGGATCGCGCCGACCTCCGTATCCGTCAGCACATAAAAACGCGACAGGGGATTTTGAAGCTCTTCTTCAAACGAAATTCGATTCCACGGATCGCTTGGAAAGCAAACTTTTTCAATCGTCAAAACGGCATCAATATCCGCATCTTTCAACGGAGCAATTTGTATCATAAGTGCCTCTCCCATCCCTTTTGCAGCAGACGCGCGATCTGATCGCGGCACCTTTGATAATCCAAAAGCGTGCCGCCGTAGGGGTCAGAGACATCTGCATCCTCGCCGCCCCACGCAGAGAGAGTGGATATCTTTTCGGCATACATCGGAAAAGCATCACAGAGCATTTGCCGATGTGCTTTTGTCATGGTAATGATGCAGTCTGCATTCTTTATTTTTTCTTCTGTGATCGGCGCGGAGCGGTGCGCACGCAGACCAATGCCGATTTCCTGCATTGCGGCAATGGCATTTTCCGATGCCGGTGCGCCGCCGGCGCAGATACCGGCAGAAGATATCTGATACGCTCTTTGATATGTGTCCGCCATGTGCCGGAAAATCCCCTCCGCCATGGGGCTGCGGCAGGTATTCCCGGTGCATACAAACAAAAAGCTTTTTTTCGGTTTATCAAGATCCAAAACCCGATTGGCAGCCGCGCGGTACAGGCGATTGCGCACGGCGCTCCACATTCCGTAGTCCGGAATCTCCGGCGCAAGAATCAGCGAAACGCCTGCATCGTCAAGGCTTCGCAATCCGTCAAAAAGACGGTGCGCCGCCGATTGCGGATTATTTTTACCGCCCAGCGAATAGGTCACCAATGCGGGGCTAAGGGTCGGAAATTCATCAAAGACCAGCATGCCGACCTTTTCGATTTCGCAGCGGTTTTTCACATATTCTTGCACCTGTTCGAGGCTGCCGTGCAGAATCTGAACCTCGGCACGGGGCGCATAGTGCTTATATTTAAGACCTGGAGACTTAGGCGCCTCCCCGGCCTTTGCCTCGGTAACCACACGAATCGAACCGACAATCTTCTCCAGTTCTTCTTTGGTTACGCCGCCCGGTCGATATAAAACAGGAATTTCACCGCTGATATCCAAAACCGTGGATTCCACGCCAACGCTGCAATCGCCGCCGTCGATGATGGCATCAACACGGCCGTCCATGTCACGCTTTACATGCGCAAAGGCGGTTGGGCTGGGATAGCCGGAACGGTTGGCAGACGGCGCGGCAATCGGTAAATTTGCATACGTTAAAAGCTCCCTCGCGACCGGGTGAGACGGCATACGAACCGCCACCGTTTCCATACCGCCGGTTACTGCATAGGGGATTTGATCGGATTTTTGAAAAATCAGTGTGAGAGGTCCCGGCCAGAACTTCTCCATCAGCTGTTTGGCACAGGCCGGAATCTCCCGTACAATATCCGGAAGCAAATCTGCCGAGGCGATATGAACAATCAACGGATTATCCGACGGCCGCCCCTTTGCCTCATAGATTTTTTTGATTGCCGCAGGATCCAGGGCATTTGCGCCAAGTCCGTAGACGGTTTCGGTCGGAAAAATCACTGTACCGCCGCTGCGTAGCAGCTCTGCGGCCGTTTTTAAATCTCCATCCTGTGGCTTTAAGTATTTTGTTTTCATGAATTTCGCTTCTTTCCTGATAAAAGGGGACGTAAAAAAGCTCAGACCGCAACCACTCTCGTTCTGAAGCATTTTTCTATCCCCCAAAAAGGCGCATAGCCTGGTTTACGACAGATCCTCTGCCTGCGCCTTCAGTTTTTCACTTTGGTCCGAGGTAATCAGCGCGTCGATGATCTCATCCAGATCACCGTTCATCACCTGCTCTAACTTATAAAGCGTAAGCCCGATCCGGTGATCGGTGACTCTGCCCTGCGGAAAATTATAGGTACGAATCCGCTCACTGCGGTCGCCCGTTCCAACCTGACTCTTCCGATCCGCTGCAATCGAGGCGTTTCGCTCCTGCTCCATCTTGTCATACAGTCTGGATCGCAGCATCTTCATGGCTGCCTCGCGGTTTTTATGCTGCGAACGCTCGTCCTGGCAGGCGACCACGATGCCGGTCGGGATATGCGTAATACGAATGGCAGATTCCGTCTTGTTAACGTGCTGACCGCCGGCGCCGCTGGAACGGTAGGTGTCGATCTGCAAATCTTCCGGGTTAATGGCAACCTCAACCTCATCCACCTCCGGCAAAACAGCCACGGTAACCGTTGAGGTATGGATTCTGCCGCTGGACTCCGTCTCCGGGACGCGCTGGACGCGGTGTACACCGCTCTCGAATTTTAGGCGGCTGTAGGCGCCCTCGCCCTCCAGCATAAAGGTCACTTCCTTAATGCCGCCGATGCCGATTTCGTTCATGCTGAGGATTTCGGTTTTCCAGCGTTTGGTATCGGCGTACATGGAATACATGCGGAACAGATCACCGGCAAAGAGCGCGGCCTCATCGCCGCCGGCGCCGCCGCGGATTTCCACAATGACGTTTTTGTCGTCGTTCGGATCCTTCGGCAGAAGCAAAATTTTTAATTCTTCTTCAATCCGCGCAATGTTCTCTTTTGCTTTTTTGGATTCCTCCGCAAGCATTTCTTTAAATTCCTTATCGCTCTCCGGGTCATCCATCATCAGCTTTGCATCCTCAATGGTGTCGCGGTTAGCTTTATACTCCCGATATTTTTCTACAATCGGTGTTAAATCGGAATGCTCCTTGCAAAGCTTGCGCCAGGTCTCCTGATCTGCAATCACATCGGGATCGCTGATTTTCTTTGCAAGCTCTTCAAATTGGTTTTCAATAAACGATAGCTTTTCAAACATGTGTCATTTCCTTTCCGGGTCTTAACCGAACCCGATATGCTCTGTAACGGAAAAATCATCACCTTTTGCATTGGTTTTTCTGCAAGGCCTTATAGCTTACAGCTCTCCTCTGGATTTTGCAATCAGATAGGCATTGACAAAACCGTCCAGGTCGCCGTCCATAACGGCGCCGATATTGCCCACCTCATAGCCGGTTCGATGGTCTTTGACCATACTGTAAGGGTGGAATACATACGAGCGTATCTGACTGCCCCAGCCGATTTCCATCTGGACGCCCTTTAAATCCTCGATTTTTTCCTTTTGTTCGCGTTCTGCGATCTCGATCAGTTTTGATTTCAGCATCTTCATAGCGGTTTCGCGGTTTTTGTGCTGCGAACGTTCGTTCTGACAAGTTACCACAACCCCGGTCGGAAGGTGGGTAATCCGAATCGCCGATTCCGTCTTATTGATATGCTGACCGCCGGCACCGCTGGAACGGTAGGTATCGACCCGCAAATCCTCCGGGTTAATCTGAACGTTGATATCATCGTTGATTTCCGGCATAACCTCCACCGAGGCAAACGAGGTATGCCGTCTCGCCGCGGAGTCAAAGGGCGAAATGCGCACCAGACGATGTACCCCTTTTTCGCTCTTTGCATAGCCATAGGCGTTTAAGCCCTCCATCAAGAAGGTTACGCTTTTAATCCCGGCCTCCTCGCCGGCAAGATAGTCCAGCGTTTCGGTCTTATATCCCCTTCGTTCTGCCCAGTGCTGATACATCCGAAACAGCATTTCGCACCAGTCCTGCGCCTCAGTTCCGCCGGCGCCGGCATGCAGTGTCAAAATAGCGTTGTTTTTATCGTATTTCCCGGAGAGCAGGGTTTCCAGTTTCATGGATTCCAGATCGCTTTGCAGCTTGCCATAGCCCTTTTTGACCTCGTCCAGCACGCTCTCGTCGTTTTCTTCGATCGCAAGCTCAACCAGTGTCGTCAAATCCTCCCAGGTTTCCTTCAGCTGTTCATAACGGGCAATCTTTGAGCGCATTCCCTTGATCGCTTGCAGTACATGACCGGCTGCATCCATATCCTGATAAAAGTCCGCCGCCATGGTCTGCTTTTCCAGTTCATCCGCTTCTTCCTGCGTTTTTGCAATGTTAAAGTGAATCCCTCAGTTCTGTTATTTCTTTTTCCATTCCTTCGAGTCCTATCTTGTACTCGTCAAAAGCTATCACAGTCTCACATCCTTATTGTTTTTTGTCCTTATTTCAAATTTCATTTATTGTGCCTGATCCTTATCCATGCAGCAATGCTTATATTTCTTGCCGCTGCCGCAGGGGCATGGATCATTTCTGCCGATTTGTACTTTTTTGCGTATCGGCTGTTTCTTTACGGTGCCGTCACCGCCGTGGTTTTCTGCGATCGGTTTTGCAACCTGGGTACGTTCAATCTTATTCTGCGGTACTACATGGAAAAGGTAACGCACAGTTTCTTCCTTAATGGAAGCGATCATTTCTTCAAACATATCCATGGCCTCAAACTTATATTCGATGACCGGGTCACGCTGCGCATAAGCACGCAGATTGATACCCTGGCGCAGCTGCTCCATATTATCAATATGTGCCATCCATTTTTGGTCAACAACGCGCAGCAGCAGAATACGCTCTACCTCGCGGATCATATCGCCGAAATCATTTTCTTTTTCGGCATATTTTTCGTGAATCGGTTCAAGCAGATGATCTCTAAGGCTCTCCTGCGTCATATGATCCAGTTCGTGCTCGCTGAAATCAAAGGCATTTGAGGGCAGCTCACCAAAGATTCCCGTGATATGCTCCTTCATGCCTTTCCAGTCCCATTCCTCCGCCGGAATCTGGTCGCCGGCATAAAGCACAATCACCTGAGATACGGTATCACTCATCATATTAAGGATATAATCCTTCATGTTTTCGCCGTTCAGTACGCGGTCGCGCTGTTCATAAATCATTTCGCGCTGCTGGTTATTGACGTCATCGTATTGAAGGACGTGCTTTCGGATATCAAAGTTTCTTCCTTCAACGCGTTCCTGTGCGGTTTCGATGGCATTGCTGAGCATCTTGCTCTCGATTGCCTCATCATCCTCCATCCCCAAGGTTTCCATAATACGGTTGATGCGCTCCGGCGCAAAAAGACGCATCAGGTCGTCCTCTAACGAAAGGTAGAATTTCGATGCACCCTTGTCGCCCTGACGGCCGGAACGACCGCGCAGCTGGTTATCAATTCGTCTGCTCTCGTGGCGCGCGGTGCCGATAATATAGAGACCGCCGGCCTCTAAAACGGCCTTTTGCTCCGGTTCAATCTCCTGTTTAAACTGCTGATACAGCTCCTGATAAACCTTACGCGCGTTAAGGATTTCCTCATTGTCAGTCTCGGCAAAGCCGGTAGCCTGAACGATCATTTCTTCTTCAAAGCCCTGTCTGCGCATCGCGTCCTTTGCCATAAACTCGGCATTACCGCCGAGAACAATGTCGGTACCGCGGCCGGCCATGTTGGTCGCGATGGTGACCGCACCCTTTTTACCGGCCTGTGCAACAATCTCAGCCTCTTTATCGTGGAACTTTGCATTCAGTACATTATGGGCAATACCGCGCTTTCGCAGCAGCTTGCTCAAAAGCTCCGACTTTTCGATTGAGACCGTGCCGATCAGCACAGGCTGACCCATTTCGTGCGCCTTTACGACCTCCTGGATCACTGCATTGAACTTTGCAAGCTCTGTCTTATAAATACTGTCCGGAAAGTCCAATCTCGCAAGCGGCTTGTTGGTAGGAATTACAATGACGTCCAGACGGTAAATTTCCTGGAACTCCTCCTCCTCCGTCTGCGCCGTACCGGTCATACCGGAAAGCTTTTTATAAAGCCGGAAGAAATTCTGAAAGGTGATTGTTGCAAGCGTCTTGCTTTCATTTTCGACTTTTACACCCTCTTTGGCCTCGATGGCCTGATGCAATCCGTCGCTGTAGCGGCGTCCGAACATCATACGGCCGGTAAATTCGTCAACGATGATGACCTCACCGTCTTTCACCACATAATCCTTATCCCGTTTCATCACGCCGATTGCCTTGATGGCCTGATTGATGTGATGCGAGAGCGTCATGTTATCCGGGTCGGTCAAATTATCAATGTGGAAGGCCTCCTCCGCCTTTTTCACACCCTGCGGCGTCAGCATGGCGGTATGTGCCTTTTCATCGACAATGTAATCGTAATCGTCAAACTCCGCCTCGTCCTCAACCTCAACCTTTGCGTCGGTTTCGACAACCTTTTTAAAGCGCAGCGTCTTTGCAAAACGGTCTGCCTGGGTATAAAGATCGGTGGATTTATCGCCCATACCGGAGATAATCAGCGGCGTTCTCGCCTCATCAATTAAGATACTGTCGACCTCATCGACGATGGCATAGGCGTGACCGCGCTGCACCTTATTTTCCTTATAAATTACCATGTTATCACGCAGATAATCAAATCCGAGTTCATTATTGGTGCCGTAGGTGATGTCGGCGGCATAAGCCTGCTTCCGCTCGGCGTTATCTTTTTCGTGGATTACAAGGCCGACGGAGAGCCCCAAAAAGTTATAAAGCTTTCCCATCCATTCACTGTCGCGCTTTGCCAGATAATCGTTTACCGTGACGATATGGACGCCCTCGCCGGTCAGTGCGTTTAAGTAAGCCGGAAGCGTTGCAACCAAAGTCTTACCTTCACCGGTTTTCATCTCGGCGATGCGTCCCTGGTGCAGGACGATACCGCCCACAATCTGAACGGGAAAGTGTTTCATCCCCAGCACGCGCCAGGCGGCCTCGCGGCAAACGGCAAATGCCTCCGGCAAAATATCGTCCGTGGTCTCCCCGTTTTTTAAACGTTCTTTCAATGTATCCGTCATGGCACGCAGCTCTTTATCACTTTTTTCGGCCATGGTGTCCTCTAAGGCAAGCACCTGATCCCGAATCGGAACAATCTTTTTTAGTTCTCTGTCGCTGTACGTGCCGATAATTTTTTCAATCACACTCTTTACAGACATAACATTACCTCCATACTGTCATCAGCAAATCCAATCGATTTCTGCACGATTAGTATTCATTATATCATCTTTTTTTATGTTTGGCAAGGAAAATATTACAAATGTTTTCGCTTTGCGCTGCGACTTGTCCTTTGGCATCCAAAGATTCCCTTTATTCCCATTTTCTTACTGTTTCCTACGCTTTTTCGACCGATTGTAACACAAATGTCACAATATTTTTATCTAATTTCAATTTTCGCGTATATTCTAATGCTATAATGTTACATAAGGGTGTTTTGAAAATTTCTAACATGAAAATAAACGGAACTGTCAGGAGGATTTTATGATGAAACAACGTTATGCAGCAAAAATCAGCGCACTGCTTGCCGCAGCTATGCTCGGCGGAAGCATGCTCCCGGTTTGTGCGGAGGAAGTGACACTGCCGTCCGCAGCGCTTGGTGACGTCTCGGTTGCCGATGAGACGGAGCAGGCGACAAACACCGTTAAAATTTCAGCAAACTATTACGCAGAAGAAAATAACCAGTATACTGTTCAGTTCACCGCGCTTTCTGCGATTCCGGCGTTTACCAAGCTGGAGGCAAGGGTTACCTACAAGGATGCGTCCGTGATTTCGGCGGCATTTGACAGTGCAGTTTTAAAGGATGCCGTAAAGGATGTTCTGCGCGGCGAGGATTATGCAAGCTATACGCTGCAGTATGAAACTGCCGCAGAGATCAAAGAAAAAACAAGGATCTTTTCACTAACCGTACGCTCCGAGAAAGCCCCGGACGATCAAAATCTTGTTTTGTCCGCGATTTCTCTCACCCAGGCCGACGGCACGGTAACGGCGCTTACGCCGGATATGACGATCCAATCCGGCCCGATCGTCCCGGAATTGAACGAGGACGAGACCGCCGCCTATGACGCACTGATTGCGCTGCCGGCCGCAGGTAACCTCTCCTTTTATCAAGAGAACGGCACGCTGACCGATCTTGACACGCTGCAAAGCACGGTGCAAAAAGCAACGGCAAAATACGCCGCCCTGCCTGCAAAAAGCCGGGAGAACATTAACGCCGTGATGGAATATAACGGCTATCAGACCGATAATGCCGAGCGGCTGACTGCGATTGTAAAGGGAATGAATAACGCCCTCGGCGCCATAGAGATTGCCAGTGTATTAAAAGATCTAACCGAAAAGACGGTTATGAATTACCAGTTTTTACTGGATGTATTCCAGACAAAAAAGGATTATATCAACCTTGGAAGTCTGCCGAAAGATTCCGCGCCACTCACTGAGGTGCAGGAAACCCTGCAAACCTTAGAATCGGCGTCCGCATTGCTGAAAACCGCCTATGCCGCAGCCTCTTATGCCGATAAGGCCTATGCCTGTGAGGATCAGATCGGTGTGATTCAGGGATTAAGCGCGCACAAGTATTACGCAGACTATCTATCATCGCTGAACACGCAGATTGATACACTAACCAAAGAAGTGACCGATCAGTATACCGGACGAGACAAGGAAAACATCCTTTCTATCCTTGGTAAATCGAAAACAACCATCGAAATGATCGAAAAGGGCATGAACGATCTGCCGAGCATGACGGTGGGTACCATCTCGATCCGAAATACCTACACCGTAGGCTTTACCAGAAAATCCACACTCTCCGATTCCATGACCGTTAAAATTGCTGTTACGGTAAAGGATAAAAACGGCACTGTACTTGACACGGCGGAAAAGGAATTCCCGGCGGATCAAAAGGCGCTGAACATCAACATTTTGGCAAAAAGCACATATCCGAAAAACGAGTACGTAACAGTTTCAGCCGTATACATTGTAAACGGCGCAGAGTTCCCCATTGATTCCAAAGAATGCAAGGCCATGTATTTTGCATCTGCGGACACACCGGCCGGAATCGGACGTCCCTCAAACGGGGGCGGAAGTTCCTCCGGCGGCACAAAGGACAATGACAATAAAGGCGGCGGAACGCTCTTCCCCGGCGCCTCGGACGAGCCGGAAACTCCCTCACAGGATACGGAAGATCAGGAGTTGTTCCGTGATCTTGGCAACCACGCCTGGGCAAAAGACGCGATTGAAAAGCTCTATTACGCCGGCATCGTCAACGGAATGGAAAAGGATATCTTTCAGCCGGCAGGCCAGGTCACCAGAGAGCAGTTCGCAAAAATGGTGACGCAGCTGTTTGGTCTCAGCACAAAGGCAACCAAGACAAACTTTAAGGATGTTGACGAAAACGCATGGTATGCACCGTATATCACCGCGGCATTGCAGGCAGGCTACATTCAGGGGCAGTCGGAAGAATATTTCGGCATCGGCGAACCGATTATGCGCCAGGATATGGCAACCATTTTGTACCGCGCCTTAGGAAACCAAAACAGCAAGGCTGTTCTCTCCTTTACGGATCAGGATTCCATCGCGGCATACGCAACGGATGCGATCGCAGAGCTGGTCGGACTTGGCATCGTCAACGGCTATGAGGACGGAAGTTTTCAGCCGCGCGGCACCGCAACACGCGCCGAGGCTGCAAAGATGATTTACGGGATTTATACCTATCTGAACAAAGAATAACGCAAGGTTAACCTGAGGTTAGCCGAAAAGGAGTAATCCGAACTCCGATTTTGGGAGGCGGATTTCCGCTTTCGCTGCGCCCAATACTCGGCAATCCGTTAGGATTACCTGCGTTTTTGCTTATGCAGCAACCAAAAATCCGCTCTCTCAAAATTCTACGACCTGAAAAGGATTCAATTTTGAGCAGATTTTGGTGCGGAAGATGCAGC
>JABLTO010088603.1_pt1 | contig 42696 bp, 36 predicted proteins | sample 7160091 | NCBI WGS metagenome assembly JABLTO01 (sample SAMN14651225, study PRJNA627086) | human gut metagenome | isolation source: feces | host: Homo sapiens
CATGCCCATCATGGCGAGCTTTTCCTCTTGGTACTGCGCCGCCGGCGAAGAATTTATGCAGATTCTGGAGCCGTCGGCTAAATAAACCAAACAAAACCGCACGCAGTGCATTTGCTGCGTGCGGTTTTTCTGTCTCAGGACGCCTTTGCCGCCTGTAAGTATTCCTCCAAGCACTGCCCACTCTCCCGCAGCGCCTGGGCCGTCTCCACGCCCACATAGCGGTAGTGCCACGGCTCATAGATGATGCCGGTCAGGTCGCTCTTGCCGTCCGGGTAGCGGAGGATGAAGCCGTATTCCCAGCAGTGCTCCATCAGCCACTGCTGCACCGGCGTGGATGCCTGCCCCTCGTCCAGCTGCTGATAGCTGGCGTCCACAATGTCCACCGCCAGACCCAATTCGTGCTCACTGGTGCCGGGACGGGCTACCACCGTGGCGGCTTTTTGGTCGGCCTCCTCCGCGTTGTATCCGGCGGCCATGAGCCGCTGGACTTTGCCCGCGAACAGGGCTTCCTGCTTGCTGTGGGGACGGTAGGAGGAGCAGATGACCGGAGCGTGCCCCGCCGCCCGGCAGGCGTCCATCATGGCTTGCAGGGCGGGGTAACAGCGCTGGTCGATGGACTGTCCGCCCCGCAGGTGGGTGACGGTGATGGTGTGACCCGCTGGAAGAGGCGTCCAAGGGTTGACCAGAGTCAAATTCCAGTCGGACGTGGGGACAAGGGTGGTGTCGGTGGTGTGGACAAGGGCTAACTGACTGTCCCCGTTGGCGGCGGATGGGATGTGGCTGAGAGAGAGCAGCAGAAAGAGGACGGCAGCGCCCAGGAGGCTGCCCAGCAATTTGAACGCCCAGTGGGGCAGGTCGTGGAACATGAAAAACACCTCGCTGTGAAATGATACCGTTAGCATACCAGCCTTGTCCCACCAAACGGCAACCGTTTGGCATCAAAACGGCATCAACTTTCGGAACAGTTAAAGGTGATGTGATCCCAGGTGAGGGTCAGCGGCAGCAGCACCGTGTCGTTGCCGGAGAAGCGCAGGCGCATCCCGTAGATGTCCTCGCCCTTCTCCTTGTCCAGCCCCAACTCTTCGCAGTTGAGCACCTCGATGCCGTCCGGCTCATAGTATTTGGTGAAAAAGAGCACCAGATCAGCCCGCAAAAGGCTGTCAAAATCCATCTGTTCGGCCTCTTTTGCGTACGTTTTCGCGTATTTCTTCAACGTGTCATTACAATAGTAATCCAGCGCCAGCAGCTTGCCGGAGCGGTCGTCCAGGATGCAGCGGATGCTGCCGTCCTGGGTGGAGAAGGTGCAGTCCCACACAATGGCGGAGAAGCCGGAGCCTAACCCGGCGGGGTCCAACGTGGTCTCCGTCGTGTCAGCGTCCGTTATCGTCCCACCAGTGGCCTGGATGGCCATGGTGCTGTCGCTGCCGGTGGAGACGGTGAGCAGAGGGGTGGCGGTGAAGTTGGTGAGCTTGTCCAGGTTCAGGATGTCCGGATAGCAGGTGTTCAGCAGCGTCAGGGCGTCCGTGGCCAGCGTCTTGACCTCCTTTTTGCTCCGCTGTGCCTGGCTGGTCTCCAACGTCACGTTGTCGTTCAGATTCCCAGCCAGCAGCAGGCTCTGGGACAGCTGAGAGGTGGTCTGCACCTGGAAGGGCTGGGTCAGCGTGGTGGCGTCCGCCTGGTCGAATCGGTAGTCCTGATAGGCGAACACCGCCTTGGGCAGCAGGAACCCGCCGGTCACCAGCAGGGCGGTGCCCAGGGCGCAGAGGATGGTGCGTTTCCAGTTCATAGGCGGTCTCCTTTCAGGGTCACGAGGACGGTGGTGCCCAGGCTGGGGGTGCTGTCGAAGTGGATGGAGCCGTCATGCAAGGCGGCAATCTTGGCGCACAAGGTCAGCCCCAGCCCAGCGCCGCCCTGCCGCCGGGAACGGCTCTTGTCCACCCGGTAGAAGGCTTCCGTCAGGTGGTTCAGGGCATCCAGCGGGATGCCACGCCCGTTGTCCTGCACCGCCAGCACGCACCCGTCCTCCGTGAACTGCGCCTCCACCCAGATGTCCCCGCCGTGGTCGAAGGATTTTCGGGCGTTGTCCAGCAGGTTGAGCAGGAGGGAGCGGATCAGGTCGCCCTCCAGCAGACAGACGCCTGCCGGACACCGGACGTGGAGCCGGATGCCCGCCTGAGCGTATTGGGGACGCAGGTGCATCACCAGGTCGTTGACCAGCTCCTGCAGGGACACCGGCGACCGGGTCAGGTTGCCGTCCTCCAGGGCGAAGATGTTCAACAGCGTCAGGGATAGCCGTTCCAGCCGGCGTCCTTCCGAGAAGATATAGTTCACTGCGTCCCGTTGTTCCTCAGCGGACAGGGACTGGCTGCGCAGCAGGTCGGCGTAGCCGATGATGGAGGTCATGGGGGTCTTCAGCTCGTGGGTGAAGCTGCCCACAAACTGCTCCTGCCGCTCCATGGCCGCCTGCAGCTCCTCCACGCTGGCCTCCACCCGCTCCGCCATGGAGTCAAAGTCCCGTGCCAGCAGACCGATCTCGTCCCCGGTGTTCAGCCCCACCCGGTAGTCCCAGTGCCCTGCGGCGATCTCCCGAGCGGCTTGGGACAGTCGTCCCAGAGAGCGGGTGAGCAGGTAGGCGATGGTGTAGGACAGGAGGGTGCAGATGACCACCATGACGGCGAAGATGCGATAGAATGTGGTCTGCTGCCGGGCGCGGATGTCGTAGAGATGGGTCAGGTCAGTGGCGGCGGTGAGATACACCGTGTCGCTGCCCACCGAGAAGGCTCGGGAGAGCTGGATATACCGCTTGCCCTGGCTGTCGGTGAGATGGGTCAGGGCGGATTGGTCATCTACCGGCAGCACCTGCGGTGGGGAGAGGGCGGAGGCGGCGGAGCCGGTGGAGTAGATGGTCTTGCCCTGACAGGTCAGCAGCACCCCCGCCCAGCGGCTCCCTTGCTGGGGGATGATCTGTTCCAGGGTGTCGGAAAATGCGGCGGCGCTGGTCCAGGGCTGGATGCTGCCCACCGTTTGCAGGGTGTTCAGCAGCAGCTGATAGGACTCGGTGGCGTTGGTCTGCTCCCGCGCCAGGGAGGCTTGGAAGGAGCGGGAGATGAGGGCACAGCTGCCGATGCTGAACAATAACGTCATCAGCGAGATCATGCAAAAGGTCACCTTCAGCCGAAACCTCATCCCGTCACCTCCAATCGATACCCCACCTTGGGGATGGCACGCAGGTGCCCCTCCCAGCCCACCTTTCTCCGCAGGCGCTGGACGTGCAGGTCCACGGTCTTGCTCTCAAAGTTGAACTCGCCGCCCCACACCCGCCGGTAGATGGTCTCCCGGTACAGGGCGATGTTGGGGTTCCGGGCGAAGAGCAGCAGCAGGTCGTACTCCTTCCGGGTCAGGGGGATTTCCATCCCGTCCCGGCGCACCTGCATGGAGCGTGGGTCAATTTCTAAACCGGCGATGGTGATGGGCGCGTCATTTTTGTGGTAGCGCCGCAGCACCACGTCCACCCGCGCCAGCAGCTCCAGAACCTCGAAGGGTTTTACAATATAATCCTCCGCCCCCAGCCGCAGCCCCTTCACCCGGTCTTGGACGGCGTTCTTGGCGGTGAGGAAAATCACGGGTATCTCATAGGGTCGGATATATTCTAATAAGGTGAACCCGTCCACCTCCGGCAGCATCACGTCCAGCAAGATGAGGTCATAGCTCTGGGCGGCGATCTGGTCGGCGGCGGCCGCGCCGTCGTACACGCAGTCGCAGGTGTACCCGGCCTTGGACAGGCTCAGCCGGATGAGGTTGGCGATGGGCAGTTCATCCTCCACGATCAAAATGCGAATCAACGGTCTCTCCCTCCTTTTTTCTTAGGATACCGCGAAACGGCATCAAAATGGCATCATTTCATTGTAAAGGACTTGCGCGAAAAGCTCAAGTGTGTCATCATTTTACGTACATTTAACATGACGAATCGGAAATTGTGGACTATAATAGGGTCAGAAAGGGAGGGATTCCTTTGATTTATCTGGTAGAAGACGACGCCAATATTCGAGAATTGGTGACGTATACCTTAAACCACAGCGGTCTGGATGCCACCGGCTTCGAGCGGCCGTCCCAGTTCTGGAAGGCTATGGAGGGGCAGCTGCCCGACCTGGTCTTGCTGGACATCATGCTGCCGGAAGAGGACGGCCTGAGCATCCTGCGCCGCCTGCGGGCGGCGCCCGCCACTGCCTCCATCCCCATTTTGCTGGTCTCCGCCAAGAACAGCGAGTACGACAAGGTGATGGGGCTGGACAACGGGGCGGACGACTATCTGGCGAAGCCCTTCGGCATGATGGAGCTGGTCGCCCGGGCGAAAGCCCTCCTGCGCCGCACCGCCAAACGGTCGGCCGGGGAGGAGTTCCGGCTGGGGATGCTGTACGTGTCCCTGTCCAAGCACCTGGTGATGGTGGAGGGGGAGGAAGTGACTCTGACCAACAAGGAGTTCTCCCTGCTCACCTGTCTGCTGCAAAATCAAGGCCGGGTACTCACCCGGGATCAGCTGCTCAACGACATTTGGGGCTATTCCTTTGACGGGGAGAACCGGACGGTGGACGTCCACATCCGGACGCTGCGGCACAAGCTAGGGGACGCGGGACAGCTCATCAAGACGGTCCGCGGCGTCGGTTACAAGATTGGAGGGGAACCAAGTGAGAGGGAAACTCTTTAAACATATGTTCCTGGTGGCCATGTCGGTGTTCGTGGCCTGTACGGCGCTGTTCATGTGGTCGCTGTACAGCTACTTCTCCGAGGAACGCCAGAGCGAACAGCGGGAAGAAACGGCCTACGTGGCCGCCGCCGTGGAGGAGGGCGGCAAGGACTTCCTCCAGACCAAGCTGCCCAAGGACAGCGCCAACCGCATCACCTGGATCGACCGGGACGGCACGGTGCTCTTCGACAGCGTGGCCAAGGCGGAGGACATGGAGAACCACGCCGACCGTGACGAGGTACAGCAGGCCATGAAGACCGGCGAAGGGGAGAGCACCCGCTATTCCAGCACCCTCTCCCGCAAGACCACCAACTACGCCCTGCGCCTGGATGACGGCACCATCCTGCGTCTGTCCGGCACCCAGTACACCGTGGTGTCTCTGCTGGTCAGCCAGTTCCAAGCCCTGGTGGCCGTGCTGGTGCTGGCGGTGGGTCTGGCGGCCTTTCTGGCCTATCGGGTGTCTGAGAGCATCATCGAACCCATCAACCACATCAGCCTGGAGAATCCGGACGAGCGGGACGTGTATCCCGAGCTGCGTCCTCTGGTGCGGCGCATCAGCGGGCAGAACAAGCAGATCCAGTACCAGATGGAAGCCCTGCGCCAGGCCCACAAGCAGCAGGACGAAATGCGCCGGGAGTTCACCGCCAACGTGTCCCATGAGCTGAAGACCCCCCTGACCTCCATCTCCGGCTACGCCGAGATCATCCGAGAAGGCGTGGCACAGCCGGAGGACGTGAAGGGGTTCGCTGGGAAGATCTACGACGAAGCCCACCGGCTCATGGCACTGGTGGAGGACATCATCCGCCTGTCCCAGCTGGAGAGCCGGGAGGTGGCCTATGAGAAGGAGCAGGTGGAGCTGCTGGGCATCTGCAAACGGGTGGTCACCCGCCTGGAGCACGCGGCACAGCGCCGCGGCATCACCTTCCACCTGGCCGGTACAGCTGGGAAGTTTTGGGGTGTGGACCAGGTGGTGGATGAAATTGTCTACAACCTGTGCGACAACGCCATCAAGTACAACAAGGAGAACGGTCAGGTCAACGTTTTGGTCTCCGAGACCCAGGAACAGGTGGTCTTGACCGTGGAGGACACCGGCATCGGCATCCCGGCGGACGAAGTGGACCGTATTTTCGAGCGCTTCTACCGGGTGGATAAGAGCCATTCCCGTGCCGTCGGCGGCACCGGATTGGGGCTTTCCATTGTAAAACACGGTGCGGCTTATCATAAAGCCAAGATCGAAGTGAACAGCACCGTGGGGCAGGGGACGGCCATTTCGGTGATTTTCCCCAAAGGATAACGTTCTGAATCGAAAAAAAGACACGAAAACTGGGTGGTTTTGACGAAAATCAAGGCCACCCAGTCTATTTTACATAGATTTAACATTACTCGATTTTGGATTTAACATAGGATTGATAAAATGAACAAGCTGTGAATGAAGCAGCGCGTGTTAAAAGGAAGTTAAATCGAGTTTGAATGTAAAAAGCGTGTAAAATCGTCTCAAAGGAGTGGCATCCCCTATGAATATCTTCTCTGTCCTCACCCTCATCGGTGGTCTGGCCTTCTTCCTCTACGGCATGAACGTCATGTCCGGGAGCCTGGAAAAGATGGCCGGCGGCAAGCTGGAGCTTTTGCTGAAAAAGATGACCGCCAACCCCTTCGTCAGCCTGGCTCTGGGCACCATCATCACCATGGCCATCCAGTCCTCTTCGGCCACCACCGTCATGATCGTCGGCCTGGTCAACTCTGGCATCATGGACTTCTCCCAGACCCTCCACGTCATCTTCGGCGCCAACATCGGCACCACCATCACCGCCTGGATCCTGAGCCTGGCCGGCATTGAGAGTGACGCCGTATGGATGCAGATGCTGAAACCCAAGAACTTCTCCCTCATCTTCGCCATGGTGGGCGTCATCATGACCATGGCCTGCAAGAACGACAGAAAGCGCAGCGTCGGCGCTGTCCTGGTGGGCTTCGCCGTCCTCATCTTCGGCATGGATCTGATGAGCGACGCCATGAGCCCCCTGGCCGATTCTCCCGCCTTTGCCCAGCTCATGACCAAGTTCAACCAGCCCCTGGTGGGTCTGGCTGTGGGCACCGTGGTCACCGCCATCATCCAGAGTTCTTCCGCCTCCGTGGGCATGCTCCAGGCACTCTCCCTCACCGGCGGCATCTCCTGCGGCATGGCTATCCCCATCATCATGGGGCAGAACATCGGCACCTGTGTCACCGCCCTTATCTCCAGCATCGGCGCCAACACCCAGGCCAAGCGGGTGGCGGTCATGCACGTCTCCATCAACGTCCTGGGCACCCTCATCTGGCTGCCCCTGCTCACCCTGACCAACGCCATCTTCCACTTCGCCTTCATGAACCAGACGGCCACCCCCTTCACCATCGCCATCTTCCATTCCATCTTCAACATCCTCACCACTGCCATCCTCATGCCCTTCAGCAAGTACATCCTCAAGCTGGCAGTGTGGGTGGTCAAGGACAAGAAGACCGCCGAGCAGAGCGGGGAACTGGCCGACGTGCCCTTCCTGGACGAACGCCTGCTGAGCACCCCCTCCGTGGCCATCCAGGAGTGCAACAACGAGACCAACAAGATGCTGGAGCTGGCACGGGAGAACATCCGGCTGGCGGTCCGGCAGTTCTCCCACTACAGCGACAGCGACCAGCTGCTGGTGCTGCAAACGGAGGAAGAGATCGACGCCTTTGAAGACCGCCTGAGCACCTACCTGGTCAAGCTCTCCGCCCAGGCCCTGTCCCAGGGCGACTCCCACGTCATCTCCAAGATGCTCCACGCTGTGGGCGACTTCGAGCGCCTGGGCGACCACGCGGTGAACCTGGTGGGCGTGGCCAAGGAGATCCACGACAAGGGCCTGTCCTTCACCCAGGAGGCACAGGACGAGCTGGATAACCTCATCAAAGCCATCGACGAGATCCTGGACATGACCGTGAAAGCCTACGAGACCGGCGACGTAGATCTTGCCGCCCGGGTGGAACCGCTGGAGGAGGTCATCGACCAGCTCACCGCCAAGATGAAGGACCGGCACATCAAGCGCCTCCAGCAGGGGGTGTGTACCATCGAAAAGGGCTTCATCTTCTCCGACCTGCTCAACAACTACGAGCGTATCTCCGACCACTGCTCCAACATCGCCGTGGCCGTCATCGAGGTGGAACACGATACCTTCGACGCCCATCGTTACCTCCAGGGGGTCAAGTACGGGAACCACGAGTTCAACATGATCTTCAAGGAATACGCAGCAAAGTATCCCGTGTAAAAAAGAGACCAGCCGTGGCATCAACCACGGCTGGTTTTTGTCATGTTTATACTTGGATAAGATAGATGAAGTAAGCCACATAAGCCGCCAGCATGATAATGCCCGCCGGTCTCGTCAGCTTCTTGCTCCGCACCACACAGGCCAGCAGCAGCACACCCACCAGCACCGCCACGATGGTGTCCACCGTGAACCGAGCGGCGAAGGGGACGGGGGTGATGAGGGCGGTGGTGCCCAGGACGAAGAGGATGTTGAAGATGTTGCTGCCCACGATGTTGCCGATGGCGATGTCGGCGTTGCCCTTCCGGGCGGCGGTGAGGGAGGAGAACAGCTCGGGCAGGGAAGTGCCCAACGCCACGATGGTCAGGCCGATGAACCGTTCGCTCATGCCAAAGTACCGTGCCAGCGCGGTGGCGGCGTCCACCGTCACGTCACTGCCCCACACGATGAGCACCAGACCGACGATGCCGAACAGGAGGAGCTTCCACAGCGGCTGGGGCGTCTCTTCTTCGGGAGGCGTCTCCTTGTTCTTCTTGGCCATCCGGAACAGGTAGCCCAGGTAGAGCAGGAAAGCGGCCCACAGGCCCACGCCTTCCCAGAAGTTGATGGTGTTTCCCGTCCAACCGAAGAGGAGCAGGAGCAGGGAGATGGCGATCATATAGGGGATCTCGATGCGGATGGTGGATTTGGCCACAGAGAGGGTGGCCACGCAGGCGGTGAGGCCCAGGATGATGAGCACGTTGAGGATGTTGCTGCCTACGATGTTGCCCACGGCGATGCCGGCGCTGCCCTTCAGGGCTGCGGCGATGCTCACGGCGGCCTCGGGGGCGCTGGTGCCCATGGCCACGATGGTCAGACCAATGACCAGCTGTGGGATGCCGAACCGGGTAGCAAGGCCGGCGGCGCCGTCCACGAACCAGTCCGCGCCCTTGACCAGCATGACAAAGCCTACGATCAATAACAATACCTGTACAAGAAGTTCCATATTTTACATCCTGCCTTTCTCAGTCGGAAATTTTGCAACAAAAAAAGCGAGTCCTTCTGTTGCACTGTCATACAACAAAAGTCTCGCTGCTTCGTTGCGCACCGGATGCCTCGCCCTGGGGGAAGCATCGAGATTGACGGCCACGCACACGCATTTCTGCGCCAACTACTCCCTTTTCTGTGCCCTTACGATACCAAATCTCGACGGAAAAGTCAAGGCGTACCCGGTAGATTTGGAAGATTCGGAAACAAAGGGAGGGGACTTTTGGATGGTTTGATACAATTCTGACACTATTTTTAACTGGCAATCCGGCCAAGGCTGTGCTACAGTGGTTCCAGTGAGAACGAACAACTGCTGCGAAAGGAGGAAGAAACCATGAACGGAATCGGAAGAACCCTGACGGGGCTTCTGGCCTGCCTGACCCTGTTGGGCAGCGCCGGATGCAGCGGCCGGAGTATGTCCGTCCAATCCAGCCTGCCGCTCCACAGCAGCACGACCACTACCCCGGAGACCAGCTCCACCCTGCCGGGGAAGCAGGGGGATCTGCCCAGTGCGGAAAACGGGTATCTGGTGCAGGAGCCCATGGGGGAAGAGGTGCAGGTGGATTTGGACGGGGACGGTGAGCTGGAGACGGTGACCATCGCCACCAAGCAGATTGAGCAGAAGAACGGCGACAGCCGCTGGAAGGAGACGGTGCTGTCCAGTGTGCAGATCAGCGGCAAGGAGTTCCTCAAAAAGAGCGACCTGGAAGGCACCAGCCTGAACGTGCCCAACGTGGTGCTGTACACCCCGGAGAGCAAGCACTATTTCCTGGCCGACCTGAACGCCAGCGACGGCAAATTGGAGCTGGCCCTGCTGGACTACGGCCCCAGCTACGACTTGACCACCACCTACCTGCGCTACGAGAACGGCCAGCTGACCAGCCTGGGCACCGTACCGGGTTTCCCCGATCAGGACAGCAGTATCCTGGACGGCAAGGGCAACGTGACCACCCCGGGACGGCTGAACCTGCTGCAAAATTGGCAGGCACCCTTCGTGTATCAGCTCAAGGGGAACGCCCTGGAAAAAGCGCCTCAGTCCTGGTATACGCCCATCGACCAGCCGGAGCAGCAGGTGGTGCTGAAAAAGGCCATCCGGCTCTACAGCAAGCCCGACCGGAACGCGCAAGCCACCACCGCCCAGCCCAACCAGGCGGTCACCGCCTTCCCGGCCACGGACAACAAGCACTGGGTCCAGATGCAGCTGGCAGACGGCACCGAGGGGTGGTTCTATATGGAGGACGGCGCGACCATTGTGTCCGGCGACCAGAAATACACTGAAATGGAAGTGTTCGACAACCTAAATATGACAGACTGAGCGAAAAGACGTGCCTCGGCACGTCTTTTTTCTCCGTTGACTTCTGCCCATCCCTCTGGTATCATGAAAACAGAATCGAATATCCCGCCCAGGTTCCGCAGTTGCTGCGGATCAGAGGGAAGCCGGCGAACATCCGGCGCAACTTCCATTACTGTGAGGGGGCGTTGCCTCCGCAGCCAGATCACTCACCGGGCGGGTGTTTTTGGAATACGTTCAGGGGAAAGCTGGATGGTGCCGCAAAAAGACCGGAATACCCAAGGTGGGTTCCGGTGGTTTGTGATGCCTGTCAGCCTGTCTCGGAACGTGGGAGACAGGCTTTTTTCGTTTTGCGCAAAGGGGGACAGTCCAGATGGCTTACAATGAGAAACAGACCCAGTGCATCGCACTGCTGCAGGAGACCGCCAAAGCCCTAGGACGGCTGCCCCAAAAGAGCGATTTTTCGCCGGAAGTGATAGGCCAAATCAAAAATATTCTAGGCCCCTGGCCCCGTGCCCTAGAGGCGGCGGGGTTGAAGGCGCAAAAGGACCGACAGGAGCTGAAGACCCAACGGCGCATCCGAGCCAAGCGGCGGCGCACCCAAGGGAAGATCATACGACAGAGGGGGACAGAGCATGAGTAGGATACAATGGGAACAGGTGACCTTCCGTTATCCCGGCAGTGACCGGAACGCCATCGACAACGTGACCCTCACCGTCCCCTCCGGCGCCTTCTGCCTCCTCTGCGGCAAGAGCGGCTGCGGCAAGACCACCCTCCTGCAGCAGCTGAAACCGGCCATCACCCCCCACGGTACCCGCACCGGCCAGGTCACTCTGAGCGGCACGCCGGTGGACGGGTTGTCCTTCCGAGATCAGAGCACCCGCATCGGCTACGTGATGCAGGACCCGGACAGTCAGCTGGTCACCGACCAGGTGTGGCATGAGCTGGCCTTTGGGCTGGAAAATCTGGGGCTGGATCAGCAGACCATCCGCCTGCGGGTGGCGGAGATGGCGCAGTTCTTCGGCCTGCAGGAGCTGTTCCATCGGGACGTCCACACCCTCTCCGGCGGTCAAAAGCAGCAGGTGAACTTGGCCGGCGTCATGGTCATGCAGCCGGACGTGCTGGTGCTGGACGAGCCCACCGCGCAGCTGGACCCGGTGTCCGCCGGGGCGTTCTTCCAGATGCTCCGACGCATCAACCAGGAGCTTGGCGTGACGGTCATCCTGTCCGAGCACCGGTTGGAGCAGCTGTATGCCACCGTAGACCAAGTGGTGGTGCTGGCGGATGGCAAACTCCATGCCAACGGCACCCCGGAACAGGTGGCCAGGCAGCTGATGGAGGAACAGTCTGACCTGCTGCCCATGCTGCCTGCCCCGGTGCAGATCAGCAGCGCGGTCACCGGCGGGGCGGAGTGCCCCATGACCGTCCGAGCGGGACGGCTGTGGCTGGAACAGTGGGCGGAGGGGCGTGCCGTTCCGCCTGTTAAAATGAGAAAAACACCGGAAAGTGAGAACAATGAGCCGGTGTTAGAGCTGAAAGATGTCTGGTATCGCTACGACAAGGACGGACAGGACGTCCTCCGCGGCGTCACCTTCACCGTCACCCAGGGCAGCTTCTGCGCCCTCACCGGCGGCAACGGCAGCGGGAAATCCACCCTCCTGAAGAGCATCTGCGGCCTGTGCAAGCCCTATCGGGGCTGGGTGAAGGTGCAGGGGAAAAAACTGGGCAAATACGGCAAGGGCGAGCTTTTTAAACAGCGGCTGGCGCTGCTCCCCCAGAACCCCAAGCAGCTGTTCGTGGGCAAGACAGTGGAAGAAGACCTGCTGGAACTGGGCACCCCAGAACAGGCCCAAGCCATCGCCCAAAGCATGGGCATCACCGACCTGCTCTCCCGCCACCCCTACGACCTGTCCGGCGGCGAGCTGCAAAAGGCGGCACTGGCCAAGGTGCTGCTCCTCCAGCCCAAAATCCTGCTGCTGGACGAGCCGACCAAGGGACTGGACGCCTTCTACAAGGAACAGCTGGCGCAGTTGCTGCTGCGCTTCCAGGCGGAGGGCGGCACCATCCTGATGGTCAGCCACGACGTGGAGTTCTGCGCCCGCTTCGCCACCCACGCCGCCCTGTTCTTCGACGGGGACGTGACGGCAGTGCAGCCAGCGGGACAGTTCTTCGCCGGAAACCAGTTTTACACCACCGCGGCGGCTCGCATGAGCCGGACGGTATTCCCCGACGCGGTGACAAATGAGGAGGTCATTGCCCGATGCAGCGAGATGGTATGAAAGGGAAAAAGGCGCTCTCCGGCCTGTGCCTGGCGGCGGTGGCGTTGGTCATCGTCTGGGTCAGTTGGCGCAATGGCATCGTCAACTACTACCTGGTCAGCACCCTGGTGCTCCTCCTGTCCCTGGGGGCGTTCTTCCTGGCCTATGAGCGCAAAAAAGCCACCGCCCAGGAGCTGGTCCTGCTGGCCGTCCTCTGCGCCGTGGCCGTGGTGGGACGGATGGCTCTGGCCGCCGCGCCCTTCTTCAAACCAGCGGCCGCCATCGTCATCCTCACCGGCATCGCCTTCGGCAGTCAGGCGGGATTTTTGTGCGGCGCGGTGACCATGCTGGTCAGCAACTTCTTCTTCGGCCAAGGGGCGTGGACGCCCTGGCAGATGCTGGCCTTCGGCGTGGCGGGGCTGCTGGCAGGGGTGTGCTTCCGATCGGGACGGCTGCCCCGCACCCGATTGACGCTGACTCTGTTCGGCGCCCTGTGCGTCCTGCTGCCGGTGGGGCTGATCTTGGACACCAGCAGCCTGTTCCTCATGACGGGCGACCCGCTGACGGTGGACTCCGCCCTGGCCATCTACCTGGCCGGCATCAGCGCCAACGTCATCCACGCCGCCGCCACCGCCTTCTTCCTGTTCCTGATCGGCCCTGTGGTGCTGGAAAAGCTGGAACGGGTGAAGGTCAAGTACGGCCTGATGGAGTGAGCGGCATGGAACGGTATCATCCTGGGGTCATCACCCTGTATTTCGCCGCCATGCTGGTCTTCACCGCCTGGTTCCAACAGCCGGTCTTTTTGGCGCTGTCCCTGTTCACCGCTCTGGTGGTCAGCAAGGCCACCTTGGGCGACCAGTGGAACCGACGGCTGGGGTGGAGCCTGCTGTTGGGCGCGGTCGTAGGCGTCTGGTGGGCGGTGTTCGCCCGGTTTGGGGACACCATATTATTAGACAACTTATTGGGCAACCCGCTGACCCTAGAAGGGCTGGTGTACAGCGCCACCTTGTGGGTGCGGGTGACGGCTGTGGTGCTGTGGTGGGAGAGCCTGCTGCGGCTGGTGCCGGCGGAACGGCTGCTGACCTTGACGGGCAAGGTGCTGCCCCACCTGTCCCTGTACGGCACCGTGCTCCTCCGCTTCCTCCCCCAGCTCCGCCGCCAGCGACAGGGCATCCAGGCGGCACGGGCAGGCATCGGCGTGGCCGAGTCCTGGCGGGAAAAGACCCGCCGAGAGAGCATGGTGGCCACCTGGGGGCTGGAGAGCCTCCAACGCACCGTCCAAGCCATGCGCTGCCGGGGGTATTCTCTCCGGCGGAGAACCACCTATCAGGTCACATGGCTCAAGCACGGTGACCGGCTGCTGCTCCTGCTGGAGGGCTGGGGCATCATCCTGCTCCTGTGCGGCTGGGCGCTGAACCAGACCCGGGCGTGGTATGACCCGGAGCTGATCGTGAACCGAGTGACGCCCCTGAGCGGGGGGTTCTACGTGGTCTATGTGCTGTTCGCCCTGCTGCCGGTGGAGCTGGCAGGCAAGACGTGGCTGCGGGAGCGCCGTGACCAGCGAAATCGAGAGAAAGGCGGGATGGGATGAAAAAACAACAGAAGATCCGCTTGCGCCGCCTGTTGGGCGTCCTGACCGCCCTGTTGGTGGCGGCAGGCATCGCCGTGGGCGTCTATTGGGTGGGCAGCCTGCGGGGCTGGTTCGCGCCGCCGCCGGTGACAGTGGAGACCTCCTCCGGCCAGACCGTCCAGATCCCGCCCTTGTCCCTGACCGCCAAAAGCATCACTGGCAAAGCGCTGGTGGAGCGTGGCGGGCTGTCCTTTGCGTTGGAAGAGGGGGAGACCCTCCGGGCAGAGGACGCGGTGACCTTGCAGGGGAAGGGGACGCTGACCGTCTCCAATGAGACGCTGACCCTTACCTTTGGGAACAAAGCCACCTTCCTGGTGGGGCAAAAAGACAGCGGAGAAGCCCAGGTCACCCTGAACCAAGGCGTCCTGTACGCCCAGAGCCAAGGCACTACTTACTTCGTGGTGGGCAACCAGTCCGCACAGGTCACCGACGGGACGGTGAGCCTGTCGGTGGGCAAAAAAGACTTTGTTTTTGACCAGCTGTCTGGCTCGGCCAGCTTTTTGGGCGGCGATGAGAGCGTCTTGCCTGTCTCCGCTCAGCAGCGGCTGACGGTGCAGCAGGCGGAAGGGCGCTGGGGCGCGCCGAAGCAGAAGAAACTGACCCTGAAGCAGCTCAGCGACTTCACCCTGGAGCTGGCCAAGGACACACAAGGACTGTGCTTTACCCCGGAACAGCTGACCGGCGAGATCGCCCGCCGAGAGGCGGAAGCCCAGCAAAAGCTGGAAGAACAGCTCCGCAAAGAGACCGAGCAGCAGGAGGCGGAAGCCAAAACCAAGGCGGACGCGGAGGCTGCGGAACAGGCCAAGGCGGAGCAGGAGAAGAAGGACCAAGAGGCCAAGCAGAAGGCTGCCGAGGAAAAGAAGGCCCAAGAGGCCAAGCGCAAAGCGGAGGAAGAGAAGCAGAAAAAGCAGGAAGCGGAGCGCAAGAAGCAAGAGGAGGAGAAAAAGCGCCAGGAGGAAGAGGAACGCAAGCAGCAGCAGGAGGACAACACCACCAGCACCGGCAGCTGCACCTTGACCATCCAGTGCCATACGCTCCTAGACAATATGGACAACGTGAAGGAGTCCAAAAAGAAGTACGTCCCCGCCAGCGGCGTGATTTTGAAGAAGACCAAAGTCACCTTCACTGAGGGCGAGACGGTCTACGACATCCTCAAACGCACCTGCAAAACCGCCGGCATCCAGTTAGAGGTGTCCTACTCCGGCGGCTACGGCAGCTATTATGTGGAGGGCATCGGCCACCTGTACGAGTTCGACTGCGGTCGGGAGTCCGGCTGGGTGTACAGCGTCAACGGCAGGCAGCCCAACTACGGCTGCAGCAGCTGTGTGGTGCAGGAGGGAGACAACATCGTGTGGAGCTACACCTGCTCTGGCATGGGCAAGGACGTGTAGCACCGGTGGTTTGTTCCCACGTGGAAGCAGTGGAAATACCGGTCTGAACGGAGCGGTTTTCTGTATTGATCTCAAGAAAGAAAGGAAGAAATAACATGAAGAAACGATTGTTATCGCTGATGTTGGCCTTGAGCATGGCACTGTCCCTGGCCACCACCGGCGCATGGGCGGCAGGCCAGGATTCCATCCGGGTCACCGTGACCATCGCAAACCAGGGCGCCATCGCCGTGGGCAAGAATGACACCCTCATGGCACAGGTGCCGGTGACGGTCACTGACCGGAACGGGGACGGTGAGATTAAATACGATGATGCAATGATTGCTGTCCACAAGGCTTATTGTGAGCAGGGCGAAGCTGGATTTGTTATCAATGGCGATTGGGTCACTACGTTGTGGGGCGGGACCGAAGGCGTCGGCGGATTTTATCGCAATAACACGCTCACAGCGACTGTAAATAAAGAGATCATTCAAAATGGGGATGCCCTGACTGCATTTTCCTACGCAGATACTGCTGATTGGTCTGATAAATACAGTTTCTTTGACCAGAGCACTGTTTCTGTCAAGACTGGCGAGACGCTCACCCTGAATCTGAAGAAACAGGGGTACAATGAGGCGGCAACTCCCGCCAACGCTGCCCTGTGCACCATTGATAAAACGGGTGCCTTCCAGGAGATGAACGTCACCACCGACGACAAGGGCAACGCCACTTTCTCCTTCGACCAGGCTGGTACCTATGTGGTCTCCGCCTATGGCAACGAGGACGTTTTGGTTCCTCCTGTCTGTGTGGTCACAGTCACGGGCAAAGCTCCGGCTGCCGACCTGACCAAAGAGGCCACCCAGGCCATCGCCAACTGCGTCACCGGCTACCAGACTGCGGACAAGGCAACCACCTGCCAGTTTGGCGCGGAATGGGTCATGCTGGGTCGCCTGCGTGCCCTGGACGGCGCACAGGGTTGGAAGACCAAAGATGCGGACATCCAGACCTATGTGGCCACTGTGATGACCGCCATCCAGAGCGGCAAGCTCAGCCGCGAGACCGTCCCCACCACCATCGAGCGGGTCATCCTGACCCTGACCGCCCTGGGACTGGACGTGACCGATTTCTGCGGGCAGGACTTGACCGCTTGGCTGTATGAGAACCAGAATTGGAAAAACTATGTGTCCTCCGACCTGATTTGGGGGCTGATCGCCCTGGACAGCGGCAAGTACACTGCCGCTGACGGCTATCGGGAAGCACTCATCCAGCATCTGACCGAGTATCAGAAGCAGGACACCGGTGCATTCTTCTACTCCCACGGATATAACGCAGACGATGTGGACATGACCGCCATGGCCATGATCGCGCTGGCTCCTTACAAGGACAGCAACGCCACCGCAAAGAAGATGTACGATGCCGGCTGGAAGTACATCGAATCCAAGCGGGACGACCAGGGCAACTATGGCGGTGACAGCACCGATCCCTGCTGCACCAATGCCTATGTGGTCATCGCCAAGTGTGCCGCCGGTGAGACCGGTATGGAGAACACCGTGTCCTGGATGCTGAAAAACTGTCTGGGCGAGAAGGGATTCAACCTGAACGGCGAGTACAACGGGATGTCCACCTACCAGGGCATGATGGCCATGGCCGCCTACCAGCGTGCCAAGGCAAGTAAAGCTGACCTGTTCGACATGAGCGATATTTCCAAGCAGGTCATCCAGGTGGCAAAACCCACCCTGAAGGGCAGCAAGACCTACAACGGCAAAAAGCAGGCTGTCACCCTGCCTGCCAGCGGCTTCTACACCGTCTCCGGTACCACCTCTGCCACTAAGGTGGGCAAGTACACCGTCAAGGTGACTCTGAACGACAAGACCAACACCACCTGGGCCAACGGCTCCACCGATGATCTGACGCTGACTTGGGCGATCGTCCCGGCGGCCAACCCCATCACCGTCAAGAACGTCACTAAGACTGCCTCCACCAAGGCTCAGACCGTCAAACTGGGCGCCAAAGCCAAGGAGAACGCCAAGCTGAGCTACAAGTCCAGCAGCAAGTCTGTGAAGGTGGACAAGAACGGCAAAGTGACCATCTCCAAAAACTTCGTGGGCAAGGCCACCATCACCATCGCCACTGCTCCCACCAAGAACTACAAGGCCACCACCAAGAAGGTCACCGTCACCGTCAACCCGGCAGGCACCAAGCTCACCAGCGTGAAGAATTACAAGGGCAAGAAGCTCAAGGCGTCCTGGAAGAAGAACACCAAGGGCACCGGCTATCAGGTCCAGTACAGCACCTCTTCCAAGTTCAAGAGCGCCAAGACGGTCACCGTCAAGGGCTGCAAGAGCACCAGCAAGACCATCACCAAGCTGACCAAGAATAAGAAGTACTACGTCCGCGTCCGCACCTACAAGACGGTCAGCAAAGTCAACTACTACTCCGGCTGGAGCAGCGTGAAGTCCGTTACCATCAAGAAATAAGTCCATTCATCCATTCACATACACCGTTCAACCCAACACACAGCGAACGAGCCAGACATCCGTCTGGCTCGTTCTACTTGCAAAAGGGGGAAAAACATCGTAAAATAAAACCATGGAAACAAAGAGAAAAGGATGTGAATGTCCATGGGTCAGGTCTGTCTGATCGTGTTAGCCGTGGTCGTGGGGCTGGCGATGATACTCTATCTGAGCTGTCTGCTGCTCTTTCGTACTGGTACGGAGACAGCGTTTCACTTTGCAGAACCAGAATTAACCTTAAAGCCCAGCTCCAATCCCACTGTAATGGCCATGTGCGCCATGCTGGAGCAGGGGACACAGTGGGCGGAGGAACAGTCCTTTCAGACGGTTCACATCCGAAGCCGAGATGGTCTGACCCTAGCGGGACACTGGCTGCCCTGCGCTGACGCCAGGCGCACCGTGGTGCTCTTTCATGGCTGGAAGGGCAACTGGAAGGAACATCTGGTGGTGCTCGGCTCCTTCTTGCAGGCGCAGAGGTGCAGCCTGCTCTTTGTGGAACAGCGTGCCCACGGGGAGAGTGAGGGGAAGTATCTGGGGTTCGGCGTCTTGGAGCGGTATGATTGTCTGGAATGGGTGCGATGGCTTCAGGACAACACCCCCAAAGGTCGACCCATCTACCTGATGGGAGGTTCTCTGGGTGCGACTACAGTGCTCATGGCCAGCGGGTTTGACCTGCCAGAGCAGGTTCATGGCATCGTGGCCGACTGCGGCTTCGTCTCGCCAGAGGAGCAGATCGGGAAGACGTTAAAAGCCTGGTGGCACCTGCCTCGGCAGCCCTTTTTGTGGATCGCAGACCACATCGCCCGCCGGAAGGCTGGGTTCTCCTTTTGGGAGTATTCCACCCTCAAAGCCATGGAGACCAACACCAAGCCCATTCTGTTTGTCCATGGCTTGGATGACCGCTTTGTTTTGCCAGAGGGAACGGTGAAAAATTATAACGCCTGTCGGGCGGAAAAGGATCTGCTGTTGGTGAAAGGCGCTCGGCATATGCAGAGTTATCTGCTGGCCACGGCGGAGTATCAAGAGCGGCTGAAACGCTTTTTCGCCCAGCATGACCAAGAGAAGGAGGGAGGCGAATGAAAAAAGCCCTGCGCATCATCCTGCTGGTGGTCTTCATCGGCATTTTCGTCTACAGCGGCTGGAACCTGGCCACCTACTACCTGGCTGCCCACCAGCAGGAGCAGACGGTCAGCGGCCTGCGGAAGCAGCTGGTGGAGGAGGACGACTCCTATGACCGGAACGCCGACGGCATCCTGAAACGCTACGAAAAACTGTACACCGAGAACCCGGACATGATCGGCTGGCTCAGCGTCAAGGACACCCCCATCGACTACCCAGTCATGCAGCGGAAAGGGGACGGGGAGTACTACCTCCACCGGGACTTCTACGAAAAAGACGCTTCCGCCGGCTGCCTGTTTTTGGAGGAGCACTGCGATGCAGATAAGCCCTCCACCAACCTCATCATCTACGGGCACCACATGAAGAACGGCGACATGTTCGGCCATCTGGTGGACTACGAAGACCACGAGTTCTACCGCAAGCACCGTTTTTTCACCTTCGATACCATCCACGAGCACCGGGAATATCAGGTGCTGTCCGTCTTCCGCTCGGAAGCCTACCCGGAGGACGACACAGAGCACTTCCACTACTACGACTTCATCCAGGCCAAGGATAAGGCTGAGTTTGACACCTATCTCAAGGAGGTCACCCAGCGTTCCCAGTACGTCACCGGCGTGACAGCCCAGTATGGGGATGAGCTGCTCACCCTGTCCACCTGCGCCTACCACACCGAAGAAGGTCGGTTCGTGGTCGTGGCAAAACGGGTCAAATAAGACGAAAAACACCCAGAATCCGAAGATTCTGGGTGTTTTTATGTGTGTGTCTTACGATACGGCCTTTCGGATGATGTCGTAGAGCACCGGCTTCATGTTGTCAATGTCGTCCGGCGTGTGCTCGATGATAGCAGAGTAAGCCACCGAACCCACCATCTCCATGAGCACGTACACCAGGTTGATGATCTCCGCCTCGGTGCGGTCCTGCATGGCGGGGCTGTTGCGGATGGTGTCTCGGAGCTGTTCCAGCACTGGGTCGCTGGTGTGCAGCTCGGCATCCAGGACGGGACGCCAGGTGAAATTCCGGCGGAGGACGGAGAGGGTGAGGGGGTCTTGCTTAAAGTATTCTAAAATGTAATCCACCAGGCTGACCACCCGATCCGCCAGGCAGGCGGAGTCCTCCTGCGCCAGGTGGATGCAGGCGTTGCGAAAGACCTTGTGGCAGATCTGCATGACCAGGGCATCCAAAATCTCTGTCTTGTCCCGAAAATAGAGGTAAAACGTCCCCTTGGCCACCTTCGCCTCCTTCGCGATGTCGTTGATGGTGGTGTTGGCGGCCCCTTTTTCCTGGAAGAGCGTATAGGCGGCGTCCAGCAGGCGCTTGCGTTTGGCGGCCTTTTTCTGTTCTAATACATTCTCCATCTCGGACCATACTCCTTTTCCTGATGATTTAGTATCCCTAGTATACGCTGGAATTGGGCGGAGGACAAGCGGTAAAATCAGCAAAAGAATGACTTTCGGTCATTTTGTGAAGTTGGCACAGAAATCAATTCTGACTTTTGGTCATTTTTGCGGTTGCAATCTGACCCGCCCTATAGTAAACTGTGTACGCAATGAAAAATGACCGTTGGTCAAAATGGAAGGAAGGGATCACGGTGCTGAAATTCGGCGAAAAGATCGTCAAACTGCGCATACCCATTCTCATCGTCAGTATCCTGCTGCTCATTCCGGCAGCGATCGGATACTTCAACACCCGTATCAACTACGACATCCTGTACTACCTGCCCAAAGACATCGACACCATGCAGGGGCAGGACGTCTTGATGGATGAATTTGGGAAAGGCGCCTACGCGCTGTTTGTCTGTGATGGCATGGAATACAAGGACGTCGCCAACCTCAAAACCGACATCGAAAAGGTAGACCACGTGGCACAGGTCATCTGGTATGACTCCGTTGCCGACCTGTCCGTTCCGGTGGATGTGCTGCCGGATAAGATCAAGGATGTGTTCAATTCCAAGGACGGGGACGCCACCTTGATGGCCATCTTCTTCGACACCACCACTTCGGCGGACGAGACCATGGATGCCATCGAGGAGATTCGGAGCATCTCTGGGAAGCAGTGCTTCCTGTCCAGTATGTCTGCCATCGTCACGGACACCAAGAACCTGGTCAATCAGGAATTGGTTCCCTACGTCGTCATCGCCGTGGTGCTCTGTTGCATCGTCTTGGCGGTGACCATGGACTCCTTCGTGATTCCGGTGCTGTTCATGCTGAGCATCGGCATGGCCATCATCTACAACCTGGGTACGAACATCATTCAAGGGGAGATCTCCTTCATCACCATGTCTCTGGTGGCTGTCCTCCAGCTGGGCGTGACCATGGACTACTCCATCTTCCTGTGGGGCAGCTACAAGGAGCAGCGGGAGACCATAGCGGATAAGAACGAGGCCATGGCTCACGCCATCGCCGCCACCATCACCTCGGTCACCGGCTCCTCTCTGACCACCATCGCCGGCTTCATCGCCCTCTGCTTCATGAGCTTCACCTTGGGTCTGGACATGGGCGTGGTCATGGCCAAGGGCGTCCTGCTGGGCGTTATCTGCTGCGTCACCATCCTGCCGTCCTTCATCCTGGTCTTCGACAAGGCCATCTGGAAGACTGCCCACAAGACCGTCCACCTGCCCACCGATGGCCTCAGCGAGTTCGTCATGAAGCACTACAAGCTGTTCGCTATTATTATGGTCGTGCTGTGGATCCCGGCACTGTACGGCAACGCCAACTACAACGTCTACTACAAGCTGGACAACAGCCTGCCCGACTACCTGCCCTCCGTGCAGGCCAATCAGGAGCTGAACAAAAAGTTCGATATGAACTCCGTGGAAATGATCCTCTGTCGGGATGACCTGTCCCAGAAGGAGGTCAAGGCCATGCTGAAAGAGATTCAGAACGTGGACGGCATCAACTTCGCCCTGGGTCTGGACTCCCTCACCGGTGACCTGGTGCCTGATGAGCTGATTCCCCAGTCGGCACGGGAGAAAATGGAGAGCGGCGGCTATCAGCTGCTGATGCTCAGCTCCAAATATGAGGTCGCCACCGATGAGGTCAACGCCCAGTGCAACCAGGTGGAAGAGATTTTGAAGAAATACGATGAGAAGGGGATGCTTATCGGGGAGGCACCCTGTACCCGCGACCTCATCAAGATCACCGACCACGACTTCATGGTGGTCAGCGCCGTGTCCATCCTGGCCATCTTCGTCATCATCCTGCTGGTGCTGAAATCCATCTCCCTGCCGGTCATCCTGGTGGCCGTCATCGAGCTGGCCATCTACATCAATATGGCGCTGTCCTACTTCACCGGCACCACGCTGCCTTTCATCGCCTCCATCTGTATCGGCACCATCCAGCTGGGCGCGACCGTGGACTACGCCATCCTGATGACCACCCGGTACAAGAAGGAGCGTATGGCTGGCTGTTCCAAGGAAGAATCGGTCAAGATCGCCTTGTCCACCTCCATCCACTCCATCATGTCCAGCGCCCTGGGCTTCTTCGCCGCCACCATCGGCGTGGGGCTTTACTCCGACGTGGACTTGATCGGCTCCCTGTGCCTGCTCATGGCACGCGGCGCCATCATCAGTATGTTTGTTGTCATCTTTATCATGCCCAGTATGTATATGCTGCTTGATAAACTCATCTGTAAAACCACCCTCGGCTTACGCAATACGGTGGATGTCTAAGGAGGGACTTTGAGATGAAAAAAAGAATGTTATCTCTGGCTCTGGCAGTGGGTATGACCCTGACCACCCTGACTGGCTGTGGCAGCAGCACCGGCGCTTCCAGCTCGGAAGGCGCGGACGGCTCTGCCACCGCTGCCGACCCAGTGACCACTGCGGCAGAGCAGCTTTTGAAGCACAGCGACACCGCTGGCAAGGAAGAAACCGTCTATGTCATTGCTGACGCCAATGGCAAGGCCAACAAGGTCATCGTCAGCGAATGGCTCAAGAACCAGAAGGGTTCCGATACCTTGAAAGATCAGTCCAACCTGAAGGACGTCAAGAACGTCAAAGGCGACCAGGACTTCACCAAGGGCAGCGGCGACGAGCTGACCTGGAACGCAGGCGGCAGCGACATCTACTATCAGGGCACCAGCGACAAGCAGCTGCCGGTAGATGTGACCATCACCTATAAGCTCAACGGCAAGACCGTCTCCGCCAAGGAGCTGGACGGCGCTTCCGGAAAGCTGACCATTGAATTTACCTACAAGAACAACACCGGCAAGACCCAGAAGGTCAACGGCAAGAACGTGACCATCTACCAGCCCTTCCTGATGGTCTCCGGTCTCCTGGTGGACAACGATAAGATGTCCAACGTGGAAGTCACCAACGGCAAGGTCATCAACAGCGGCGACAAGACGGTCGTGGTAGGTATGGCACTGCCTGGCCTGGAGGAGAGCTTGGGTCTGGCGGATCTGACCGACAGCGACGGCAAGAAGATCGACATCGATGTGCCCCAGAAGGTCACCATCAAAGCGGACGTCTCCAACTTCTCTTTGCTCACCACCGTCACTCTGGCGGAGAACAGCGCACTGGAAGAGCTGAACCTGGACGACGTGGACTCCGTTGACGACCTGAAGGACTCCCTGAAAAAGCTGGGCGACAGCTCCAAGGAGCTGGTGGACGGCACCAAGGAGCTGGAAGACGGCGTAGGCGAGCTCAACGACAAGAGCGGCGACCTGGCCGACGGCGTGGACAAAGTGAATCAGGGTGCCAAGGACCTCAGCGACGGCGCGAAGGATTTGAACGACGGTGCAAAGGATTTGAACCAGGGTGCAAAGGACCTGGACGACGGTACCAACGAGCTGGCCACCCAGGTCAAGGATCTGCCCAGCTCCGCCCAGCAGCTGCTGGATGGCGCAAAGAGCATCAAGTCCGCCCTGGGCAACGCTGACAGCGGGACCCAGACCATCTACACCGGCGCAGCCGCCATCGAGGAAGGCGCACAGCAGATGGCAGATAACCTGAAGAACACCAACGGCAAGAGCATCTACGAAGCCGCAGCCGGCATCCAGGACGGTGCCGCAAAGGTCACCGGTGGTGCTGACCAGCTGTCCGATGGCCTGAACACCGCAGCAGCTAACTTGGATGAATCCATCAAGCTGCTGAACGCCGCAGTGGGTCAGCTGGAAGATTTGCAGAAGACTACGGAAGACACCACGACGCTGGAAACCTATGGCGCGCTCATCAAGGAGATCAAGGGTAGCATCCAGTACCAGCAGGGCGTGAAGCAGGCACTCACCAGCACCTTGCAGGCTGGCATCACCAGCATCAAGCAGGGCGCAGCCCTCATCGACACCTACGCCGGCAAGATTGCCGACGGCTCTGAGAGTCTGGTGAAAGGCGCAGCAAAGCTGGAGGCTGGCGCAAAGGCCATCCAGACTGGCGTGGACACTATGGTTTCTGGCAACAACGGCCAGAACCTGAACACCATGATCGCGGGTCTCAGCATGCTGAGCCAGCAGAGCGGTAAGCTGGTGGCTGGCACCCAGAAGCTGGCAGACGGCTCCGGCAAGCTGCTGGCAGGCACCGACGCCCTCACCGACGGCACCAGCACCCTCAGCAACGGCGCAGGCAAGCTGGCCGACGGCACCGGCGACCTGGCAGACGGCACCGACAAGCTCATCAGCGGCATCGGCGAACTGCTGGACGGCTCCAAGGATCTGGCCGAAGGCATGGCCAAGTTCGACGAGGAAGGCATCCAGAAGCTGACCAGCCTCACCGACGGCGACCTGGGCGACATCGTGGATCGCCTGGAGGCAGTGCAGGATTACGCCAAGGAATACAAGTCCTACGGCGGCTGCCCCGCTGGCTTGGAGTGCAGCACCAAGTTCATCTACAAGACCGATTCCATCGGAGAATGATACAATATAATACGAAAAGAGCGAACCGATTTCGGTTCGCTCTTTTTCAGTTTCTAAACACTGTGGGGATTTGTGGATGGTATCACTAAAACTGGCAAAAAAGCATAGTTTATCTTTCAAATTCTATGGAAGCAGTTGATTTGAAGAATGTGCTATGCTATAATGCTATGACTATATAGAAAATGCGGAAAACTTCAAAAGATGACCATTTTTACGGCGTATGACGTTTGTATTATGCCAAAAAGTTGATTTTTCCAGCCCATCTAAAAAATGATGATACCGAACGGAGGAGGCAAAGGGGCGCGATATGAAAGGTCCGTTGAAAAAAACATGGAATATAATCAGCAGTATCCTCGTTGCGCTGGTCGTGATCTTGACGCTGCTCCTGGTAGGCGCAAGAGTCGTTGGACTGCAAGTGTTCAGCGTCCTCTCCGGCTCCATGGAGCCGACCTATCACACCGGCGCCTTGCTCTATGTGAAGCCAGTGGCCCCCGAGACCATCCAAACGGGGCAGGTCATCACCTTCCTGCTGGACGAGGACACCACCGCCACCCACCGGGTGGTGGACATCCTGCCCGACGAGGACGACCCCTCCGTCCTCCGCTTCCGCACCAAGGGCGATGCCAACCAGGCGGCGGACGGGGAGCTGGTTTATTACAAAAATGTGGTGGGCACGCCGGTCTTTTCCATCCCGTATTTGGGCTATGTGGCCGAGTACATCCGCCGCCCGCCGGGCACCTATGCCCTGGTCGCCGTAGTGGCGCTGCTGCTCTTCCTGCTCATCCTGCCGGAGGTGTTCGCCGGGAAGAAGAAGAGGGCGTCGGACGCGCCTGGGTCATTGAAATGAGGGTACTGCCGGAAGGCTCCCGATAGATGTAACAGAAAAATAAAGAGATGCAAGGAGGTTTTCGCAAATGAAAACAAGAAGAAACGCGCTGCTGCTGAGCTTTTGCGCAGTGCTGCTGGTAGTCGCTTCCGTGTTTGGCACGGTGGCATACATGACGTCTAAGGACCAGGTCAAGAACACCTTTACTGTCGGCAAGGTGGCCATCAACCTGGACGAAGCTAAGGTCACGGAAGACGGCAAGCCGGTAGAAGGCGCGGACCGCGTGAAGGAGAACAGCTACAAGCTGGTCCCCGGCCTGACCTACACCAAGGATCCTATGGTCACCGTCCTGGACGGCAGCGAGGCATCCTATGTCCGCATGAAGGTCACCTTCAACAACGCCCGAACCATCATCGATATGTGCACCGACCCTGAGTTCGCAGAAGATGGCCCCACCGGCGTGGAAGAGGCCTATCCTCTGATCCGCATGGTCAACTTTGTGGAAGCAAACGCCATGAAGTGGGACGGCATTATCCCCGACAACATGGTGGACACCGAAGAGATGCTGGCCAACGCCAAATACTTTTCCTATGACAAAGAGGCAGACACCCTGACCTATTACTTCTACTACAACGAGACCGTCGCAGCCCCCAACGGCGATGTGGCTCTGCCTGTGCTGTTCGACAGCATCACAGTTCAGAATTGGGTCACCGGCGACCAGCTGAAGGAACTGGACGGCTTCCAGATCAACGTGGAGGCCGAAGCCATCCAGGCTGCCGGTTTTGACAAGGCGGAGGACGCTTGGGCTGCTTTTGCGCAGGCGTGACCTGAGGATTTCCTGACCGATGATGGCACGGTACCTTTCGGGGGGGCAGTGCCATACCGCAAAAAACAGAATGAATTGGAAAGGAGCGAAGACGATGAAACGAAGAGCGTTGATCCTGTCGGCGTTGGCTCTGTTAGCAGCCCTGTTCGCCGCCGGGACCATTGCATATTTCACCGCAGAAGGGCAGGCACATAACGTCATCACCACCGGCGGCGTGGACATCGCCGTCCAGGAATGGGCGGACGAGGACAAGACCCAGCCCTTCCAGGACCCCACCGGCGTCATGCCCGGCACCACCGTCACCAAGATCGCCGAGGTCAAGAACACCGGCGCGGCAGACGCATGGGTGCGGGTACAGGTCACCCAGAGCATCCAGCGGGACAAAGAGCTTTACCCCAATGACGGTCTGGTGACACTGGATTACAACACCACCGATTGGACCCAGGGCGAAGACGGCTACTTCTACTACAATAAGGTATTGAAGCCCGGCGAAGTCACCGAACCCATCTTCACCAACGTGGCCTTCAGCGGCACCATGGATAACGCATATCAGGGTGCCCAGGTCGTGGTGGACGTGGCCGCCCAAGCCGTACAGACCGCCCACAATGGCAGCACCGTCACCGACGCCAAGGGCTGGCCCAATGCGTAAGGAGGGGGAGCGATGAAGATGAAAAAAGTGTGGGCGCTGCTGGTCAGCTTGATGCTGATCGTCAGCATGGCGCTGCCGGCTGCGGTGGCAGTCTCTGACGACCAGGGAGCGAGCGCAGCGGCTGCCTCCAGCGAAGAAGTGACCCCGACTGTGGAGGAGACTCCTGCCGAAGACGCCGGCCAGGAGCCGGAAGCAGAACCGGAAGAGGACGGCGAGGAACAGGGCGAGAACCAGTGCATCTGCGGCGCAGCTGAGGGCGAAGCCCACGAAAAGGGCTGCCCCCTGTACGTGAAGCCGGAACAGCCTGCTACCCAGGCAGAAGAGGCGCTGTACCAGAAGTTTATGGCCACCAAGACCAAGGAGGAGGCAGACGCCCTCTATAACGGCCTGTCCCAGGCCGAGGTGACCGCCCTCCGCACCTGGCTGGAAGAGAACGATAAGCTGACCGCTCTGGAGGAACACCTCCGCGCCATCACCCCGGAAGGGGAACCGGTGACCATGCCCATCGTCAGCTTCACCAAGGTCGGCCCCATGCTGACCGCACCGGCACGGAAGGTGCGGATGATGCGCGCTGCCGCTGACCAGGATGACTCCGGCATCGTGCTCAACAAGAGCGCCAAGATCCAGGAGGATGGCAGCTATCAGATCACCATGGAAGCATACGCCACCGGCGCCAGCAGCACCACCATTTCCACGGAGCCTGCGGATATTGTCCTGGTGCTGGACGTTTCGGGGTCTATGGATGATAAGATGACGCAGTACAATAAGGTCTATACACTCAACAAGAAAAATACCTATTACATTCAGCAGGGTGCACAGTACAAAGAAGTTGAGTGGGTTGACCGGAACAATTCTTGGGGCTATTACACTGGATTGATTTGGTGGGAATGGCATAAGTTTGAGCCGAAAACCAGCGCCAGCGACACCACCCAGGGTCGTGTCCAGTTCTATAGCCGGGTAAGTGGCAGACAAAAGAAGCTGGATGCGCTGAAAAATGCCGTCAATGGTTTTATCGACAGCGTTGCGGCGAAATCTCCGGACAGCAGTATCGCCCTTGTCAAGTTTGCTGGTCGAAAAACGGATAGTGTTGGCAATAACACTTATAGAGACGGCCAGTATACCTATAATTACACACAGATCGTCAGAAAGCTCACCTCGGCCAGCAAGAGTGCAGACTTGAAAGGCTCGGTCAATGGACTGAAAGCTACTGGCGCAACTGCCGCTGACTACGGTATGCAGCACGCCCAGACCATCATCAACGGCGCTGCCAATGACGGCAAGAAAAAGGTCGTCATCATGTTCACTGACGGGGAACCCAACCATCACAGCGGCTTCGACGGCAGCGTTGCCAACGCAACCATCACCGCCAGCAAGAACATGAAGACCGCAGGCGCCATCGTCTACACCATCGGCGTGTTCAGCGGCGCAAACGGCACGCCCGTGAGCAATCTGAACAGCCTGTCCAACACCAACAAGTACATGCACCTGGTGTCCTCCAACTACAAGGACGCCACCGCTATGAACAGCCCCGGCACCGCCACCTATCCCACCGGCGGCAAGAGCTACTACCTCTCCGCAGGCAGTGCCGACGAGCTCAACAGCATCTTCCAGCAGATCAGCCAGGAAGTGGGCGGCAGCACCAGCAAGCTGGACGAAAAGGCAACCATCCGCGACATCGTGACGCCCTACTTCAACCTGCCCGCCAACGCCTCCGACGTGCAGGTCTACACCGCCGAATCGGACGGCAGCACGGACCAGTGGAAGGACAAAGTGGCCTTTGACGGCACCGTGTCCATCCAGGACAACACCGTCTCCGTCTCCGACTTCTCCTACAAGGACAACTGGTGCGGCAGCCACACGGAAGGGGATACCACCACCTTCCACAATGGCAAGAAGCTCATCGTCCAGTTCGCCGTGACTGCAAAGGACGGCTTCCTGGGCGGCAACGACGTCCTCACCAACGGTGCGGAATCCGGTATCTACGACAAGGATGGCAAGGTGGTCAAGCTCTTTGCGCAGCCCACCGTCAACGTCCCCATCAAGCCAGTCACCGTCACCGCTGCGGACAAGAACGTCTACCTGAAGGGCACCGTCACCGCCGACCAGCTGACCAGCGGCGCCACCGTCAAGTGCGGCAGCGTGGAATTGAAGCTGGGCGAGCCCAACTACGGCTTGGCAGATTGGCAGACCGCCTATGTGAACCTGAACACCGAAGTGAAGAAGGCAGACGGCACCGCCATCACCGGCGACTACACCAACCTGACCGAAGACACCACCTATACCGTCAACGCTGCGGTCACCCCCAAGACCGAGGGTGAGAGCACCACTGAAAAGGGCGAAAAAGCCACCGAGCAGGCAGGCGCGGCAGAGGGTGCGATCAACGTCTTCCAGCCTGTACTGACCTTCCAGGACGGCAACGCCTACTATGGCGCGCCCGTCGTCACGGACTTCACCGACAACCAGGTAGGCGGGACGGTCTGGAAGCACGGGGAAATCGACTCCACGGCCGTCACCATGCTGGGCACCGCACCCACGCTGGATGTCGCTCTGGAGGCAGACAATGCGGCGGACGGCAAGTACACCAAGGAGGACGCTAAGGTGAAGGCCACTGTCAGCATCAACGGCACCGACGTGACGGAGTACACCACCTTCCAGCACCAGGACTGCAATCCCGCTTGCGATTGGGAAATCCCGGCCAAGAAGGGGGACCCTGCGTTCCTCATCCACATCAAGACCTGCCAGCTGAACATTACCAAGGCTGGCGGCGAAGAGGACGAGTCCTACGTATTCGACGTCTACAAGGACGGCGAAAAGTACTCCGAAGTGACCATCTGGGGCAACGGCACCGAGACCCTCTATGAGCTGCCCGTGGGCACCTACACCATCAAAGAGAACACCGGCTGGAGCTGGCGTTTCACCCCCGCCTACAGCGCAGCGGCAAAGCTGAGCGCGGCACAGGATAAAGGGGAGATCACCTGCACCAACAAGCTGGATCACGACAAATGGCTGAACGGGTTCAGCACTGTGGTGCGGAATATCTTCCTCGCTGACGTAGCAACGGACTGAGAAAGGAGGAGTGACAATGCGTAAAGAAAAGTTCAAACCCGCGCGGCTCGTCCGCAAGGACCATCCGGAGCGCAAGCGCAGAGGCCGGATGGCGACCGTGGTCCTCTCCCTGGTCCTCCTCCTGGCGCTGGCTGTGGGCGGAACCGTCGCATGGCTCAACGCCCGGACGCCGAAAGTGACCAACACCTTCACTCCGGCTCACGTGACCTGTGAGGTGGAGGAAGCGTTCGACAAGACCACCGGCGTGAAGACCGACGTCAACGTCAAGAACACCAGCGATATCGACGTCTACATCCGGGTCAAGCTGGTGACCTACCGCGCCAACGACGCCGGTCAGCACATCGGCGGCACGGCGGAACTGCCTGCGTTCACCCTGGGTGAGAATTGGGAGGAAAAGGACGGCTACTACTATTACACCCTGCCCGTGGCGCCGGGCAAAACGCCTGCGGCCAACCTGGCAGACAAAATGACCCTGACGCCCTCCTACGACGACGCCGACGGCGGCAAGCAGGCGCTTGATGTCATGGCAGAGGCCATCCAGAGCACACCGGAAGAGGCAGTCGCTGACGCTTGGGGCGTGAAGATCGCCCAGGGCAGCGTGACCAAAGCCGGTAACTAAGGAGGTGGAGTAGATGAAACGAACTTGCAAAACGATCTTCTCACTGGTCCTGACCCTGCTCCTGACCGTGAGCCTGGCCACCTCGGCCTTCGCTGCCTCCTCCATCACCTTCAAGGGCTTCTCCGATGGCTTTGACTTCCAGCCCGGCAGCGAGTACACGGAGACCGACCTCTTTGACGGCTTCAAGAACGTCATGCCCGGTGACACCGTCACCGACACCATCACCTTCACCAACGAAGCCACCGATTGTGATTACGTCAACCTCTACATGAGAGCGGAAGCCCACGACGAGGCGGGCAACCCCCTCAGCGAGACCGTAGCGCAGCAAGAGGACGTGGCTACCATGACCGAGTTCCTCTCCCAGCTGTCTATGAAGGTCTGGAACGGCACCGAGCTGGTCTATGATGCTTCCCCCGACCAGCTGGACGGCCTCAAAGACAACACCCTCCTGGGCACATTCCGCACCGGCGACACCACCACCCTCAAGGTGGAGCTGACCGTGCCCATCGAGCTGGACAACCGGTTCGCTAACCGGGTGGGCGAGGTGGATTGGATCTTCCACGTGGAAGCCTACAACGAAAGCCAGCTCTCCGTCCGCAAGGTCTGGTCTGACGGCAACGCCAACCACGACCAGGACAGCATCACCGTCAACCTGCTCAAGGACGGTGAAGTGGAACAGTCTCAGGAACTGAATGCGGAAAACGGCTGGGCGTACACCTTCGACCGGCTGGCGGAGGGCTACACCTGGACGGTGGAAGAGGCGGACGTGCCCGAAGACTACGAGGTCAGCTATGACACCGCAGGCACCACGACCACCATCACCAACACCAAAAAGGAAGCGCCGACGCCCGACCCCAAACCCGACCCCGATCCTGAGCCGGAGGAACCGGTGGAGATCACCGCTTGCAAGCGGTGGAGCGGCGACAGCTCCAAGGAACGTCCCGATTCCGTCACCGTGACCCTCTACGACGGCAAGACCGCCTATGAGACGGTGCGGCTGAGCGACAAGAACGATTGGAGCTACACCTGGGAAGACCTGGACGCCGACGGCAATTGGCAGGTGGTGGAGACCAACATCCCCAAGGGATACGTGCCCTCCTACAAGGTCAAGGGCGACGTGGTGACCATCACCAACACCAAGACCCTCATCCAGACCGGTCAGCTCAATTGGCCCATCTGGGTCCTGGGCGGCGCCGGCATCCTCCTGGTGGTACTGGGCGTGGTCATCCTGACCAAGAGAAAGCAGAACGATGCCTAAAAAGATAGGCATTGCCATCGTAACCGTGGGAGCAGTGCTGATCTTATCAGCACTGCTTCTGCTCCTCTACAACCGCTGCCAGGACGCCCAAGCCGGTCGGGATGCGGCGGCACTGCTGGCCAAGGTGCAGGCGGCCATGGACGCCCGTCGGGGCGACTTGGACCCGGAGCTGCCCGTGGTGGAGCTGGATGGCTACGAGTACGTGGGCTACGTGGAGATTCCCGCCCTGGAGGTGGAGCTGCCCGTCATGGCGGATTGGAACTACGACCGCCTCAAGATTGCCCCCTGCCGTCAGTTCGGCTCCTCCCGCACCGATGATCTAGTTATCGCCGCCCACAACTACCAGACCCATTTCGGGCGCTTGAAGGAGCTGCAAGCGGGGGACACCGTCCGCTTCACCGACATGGAGGGTATCGTGAACACCTATGCTGTGTCCAAAAGCGAGACGTTGCAGCCCACCGAGGTGGATGCAGTGCAGAACAGCGGCTACGACCTGGTGCTCTACACCTGCACCTTGGGCGGTCGGACAAGAGTGACGGTCTTCTGCGACCGGGTGGAATAGCAGACCCGAAAGACGCTGCGCCAGGCAGCGTCTTTTTGCGCTCTACGCAGCGTAGGTTGCGGCCGCCGTCCAGGTCTGGTATCCTGAGGGCAGAAACCAAAAGGAGGGATCCCTATGACCCAATATGTCACCGGCACCGCCATTCGGACGCTGCGGGAGAAGAAGCACTACACCCAAAAGCAGTTGGCTGACCGGCTCTGCGTCAGCGATAAGACCGTGTCCAAGTGGGAGAATGGCCGAGGTTTTCCGGACATCGCCCTGCTGGAGCCGCTGGCGCAGCACCTGGGCGTGTCCGTGGCAGAGCTGCTCTCCGGCCAGTGCGTCACCAACCACAACCGGGCGGGGAATATGCTGCGCACCAAATTCTATGTCTGCCCCCTGTGCGGCAACGTCATCCACGCCACCGGCACCGGCGTCTTCAGCTGCTGCGGCATCACCCTGCCGCCCTTGGAGGTGGAGGAGCCGGAGGCGGGACACGAGATGAAGGTGGAGTGCATTGACCAGGACTATTACGTGACCCTGGACCACCCCATGACCAAGACCCACTACATCTCCTTCCTGGCCTACATCACCTCCGATTGGGTGCAGCTGCGCAAGCTCTATCCGGAGCAGGAGGCGGCCGGCCGGTTCACTCGGGGCGGGGTGGGGCGCATCTACGCCTATTGCAACCAGCACGGCTTGTTCCAGGTGAAGCCGCCCAAATACCGGTGAGGGAGGTTGACAAACTGCCCAAATTCCGGCACAATGGAGGAAAAACAGACTATTCCAGTGCAGGAGAGAGGGATTTGATATGAGATTACAGCGTTTGTTCCAACCCTTCCAGATCAACCAGATGACCGTGAAAAACCGCCTGGCCATGACCGCCATGCACCTGCTCTACACCGAGGACGGCAGCGTGAACCAGCGGACGAAGGACTTCTACCTGGCCCGTGCCAAGGGCGGCGTGGGCATGATTATCGCCGGCGGCGCAGCCGCCGACCCCTACATCGGTTACTCCCATATGCTCCGGATGGACGATGACCGGTTCATCCCCGGCTGGCGGGATCTGGCCGACGCCGTCCACGCCTACGACTGCAAGCTCTGCGTCCAGTTCCTCACCCCCGGCCGCTACGGCCGTAAAGAGTGTGTAGAGGGAGACGACAACCTCCTCTCCGCCTCCGACGTCTTCGCCCGGATGACGGGCACCACCCCGCGTCCCATGACCCTGGAGGACATCCAACTGGTGCAGCAGCGCTACGCCGCCGCCGCCCTCCGGTGCAAACAGGCTGGGGTGGACGGCGTGGAGATCACCGCCGGTTCCGGCTATCTCATCTGCCAGTTCCTCTCCCCGGTGACCAACCTGCGGACGGACGAGTACGGCGGCAGCTTTGAAAACCGCTGTCGCTTTGGCGTGGAGCTGATCCAGGCGGTGCGGGATGCCGTGGGGCCGGATTACCCGGTGCTGGTGCGTGTGGCCGGCAACGACTTTGTCAAGGGCGGCTGCACCAACGAGGACTGCGTGGCCTTCTGTAAGAAGCTGGAACAGGTGGGAGTAGACCTGCTGGACGTCACCGGCGGGTGGCACGAGACCGTCATCCCCCAGCTCCCCGGCGAGGTGCCTCGCGGCGGGTTCGTGTACCTGGCTCAGGCGGTGAAGGACGCCGTGTCCATCCCTGTCCTGTCCGCCAACCGCCACAACGACCCAGTGGAAGCGGAGACGGTTTTGGCACTGGAGCAGTGCGACATGGTGGGCGTCTGCCGCACCTTGGTGGCCGATCCGGATTGGCCCAATAAGGCCGCTGCTGGTGCATTGGATGAAATCCGCCGTTGTGTGGCCTGCAACCAGGGGTGCCTGGCTCATGTGTTCAACAACGAACCTTTGGAGTGCCTGCTGAACAGCTTCGCCGGACGAGAAGGGCAGGAGGACACCACGCCGGCTGCCCAGCCCAAACGCCTGCTGGTGCTGGGCGGCGGCGCAGCCGGGTGCCAGTTTGCCTACCGTGCCGCCATGCGTGGCCACGCCGTCACCCTGTGGGAGAAGACCGACCACATCGGCGGTCAGCTGGAGCTGGTGGCAGCGCCTCCTGGCAAGAAGGAGTTCGGCAACCTGCCGGGGTTCTATCGGGCTATGCTGAAAAAGTACGGCGTCCAGTTGGAGCTGAACCACGAAGCCACCGTGGCGGACATCCAGTCCGCCAGCTTCGACGCCGTCATCGTGGCCACCGGCTCCACCCCCAAGCAGTGGGACGTGGCCAGCGACATCCCCGTGTACCAGGCGGCGGACATCTTGGCCAAGAACGTCATCGCAGGCCGCAACGTAGTCGTCATCGGCGGCGGCACCGTGGGTTGTGAGACCGCAGCCTACCTGGCCGAGGAAGGCTCCCTGTCGCCGGAAAAGCTGTTCTTCATGATGACCCAGCGGGCGGAGTCCCAAGAGAAGATCAATCACCTCCTGAACACCTCTCGCCGGAATGTGACCCTGGTAGCGCGGAACAAGATCGCCGCCGACTTCGATTTCGGCTGCGCCTGGCCCCTGCTGAAAGACCTGCGCCGTTTGGGCGTCACCCAGTACGCCAGAACCAAGGTGCTGGAGGTCAAGGACGGGGAAGTGGTGGTGTCTGTCCACGACAAAAAGACGGACACCGACACCATCCACCACATCCCCTGTGACACCATCGTCACCGCGGTTGGCTCTGCGCCCAACGACAGCCTGTACCAGGCGTTGCAGGGCGGCAGTGTGCCGGTGTACCAGATTGGGGACGCGGAGTGCGTGGGGAAGCTGACTGGTGCCATTCGGGCGGCGGATGATCTGGCGATGCGGATTTGATTGCGCAGTTGTCACCGGAGGACAAGCCCCACAGGGCGCTTTAGCTTCTTTTCGCTTCCTTTTGCTTCTCTGAAGAAAAGGAAGTGGGTTCCAAGGGCAAAGCCCTTGGTCGCCGTCCGCAGACGGCGAAATACCCCCATGCGCAAAAAAGCGCAGGAAAGGGTGAATTTTCAGCTCTGCTGAAAAGAGGGGAAACCCTCGCCGGGGGTTTCCCCTCCTACGCAGCACATTACAAGAGAAGAACCACACAACGTCTATTTCCAACGTTGCGTGGTTCTTTTTATTGGCGGTACGGGTTTGGCAATCCCTCAGTCAGCCTTGTGGCTGACAGCTCCCTTTGCACAAGAGAGCCTTGGGCGGGTGCGCTTTCTCAGGCGCTGCCGCCGTCTTGAGTGACAGCGCTTGACTTCCGTCAGGTTAAAGCATCACGTCTGCGGAAAGCGTTCCAAGCTCGACAGGCCATCCGCGCTATTGGGCGGAAAGAAGTCGCCGATGGGGAAGTCCACCTGCTGGAACACGTCGCAGGGCGCCTTGTCGCAAGGCTCGTAGCTGCACTCCTTGCCCGGCATGCAGTAGTCGTACATGGGGATGAGCAGCTGGGCGTCCCGCTCCATGTACAGGATGGAGAACTGCCCCAGGGAGCAGTAGATGCGCTTGGCGGAGTTATCCGAGAAGTTGATCTCCCCGTCAAAGGCATTCAAAATACCGGCTGGGATGTCGGACACCGGCAGGTCGCAGCAGCTGGGCTTGGCGCAGCAGTCCACCAGGCGCATGGAGAGGATGAGGGGATCGACCGCCTCACAGATGGCGGTGGGCAGGTGATCCGGCTCCGGCAGGGTGGTCTCCAGCTGCTGGCAGGCGCAGTCGCTGGTGAAGCGCTTGGCGCGCCCTTCGCTCCCGAAGAGCATGGAGCGCTTGTCAAAGATGGCAAGGCCGGTGACCAGGGCGCTGCGGGCGCAGCCAGCGGTAGCTTCGGCGGTGACCTTGTAGAAGAACCGCAGGTCTACCGAGTAGTACCCCCGTCCCAACCCCACCGGCTGGACGTCCATGTACACGTGCAGCAGCTCCGCGCGCCCGGCACGGAGGGACATGGCGCTGTCGATGGTGGCTTGGCTGGACAGGAGGGGGTAGAGCCGCAGATCCTCCACGCAGTCCTTTGCCTGGCAGGAATCGTAGATCTTCTTGGTATGGATACAGGTGGATTCGCGGATCTCATTTGGGGTCGCAGGGGTGGCAGCCGGGTTATTATCGGGCATAAAAATACCTCCTTCATAGGTCTCAAGCGGTACGCACCGCTTTATGACATTCTATGAAGGAGGCAAGGATGGGTGTCAGCCCACAAAGTTGGACATCAGCTTCACGGCGCTTTCGTTGCGGACGGCGCTGACGTTGTTGACGAAGAGAACGTCATCAATCTTGTATTTGTCCACCATCTGGGTCAGAGAACGCTGATCGACATTCTTGATGTAGCGATAGTCCACAATGTAGACATTCTCGTAGTTCTCCACCAGGAAGGGGGCAAAGGCGTTGCCGAAGGACTCCTTGATGAGCATGACGGATTTGCCATTCTTCACCTTGGGGTTCTTGACTACACTGAAGGGGTTGTCACCGCCGATGAAGGTGGAATACTTGGCGGTGGAGTTCCAGGTGCTCACGTCGGTGATGATATTCCAGTCCATCTTGGAGCCATCCATATTGGTGATGGCGATGCTGTTGGTGGAGGGGGGAATATAGGCGACGATCTTGTCCGGGTGATTCTTCAGGGCGTTGGACTTGGTGTCCCGGTAGAAGGAGCCGTGGAAGTTCTTGTAGGTCACCTTCTTAAAGCTGTCCAGAGAAGCCGCTGTCTGACCGGAGGCTTCGCAGAAGCGTTCATAAGCGTGATAAGCGCCTAGGGCCGTCCAATGGTGGTCGGTGCGGAAGTAGACGTACTCGCCATCAGCGTTGTGCTTGATGAGGGTGTCCAGCACCTTGATGGAATGAACTCCATCGCCCATGCTGCCGTAGATATACTCAATGGCCTTCTCCTGGCTGGAGGTGTTCAAGCCTTTCCGGACGGAGTCCGGCACACACACATCCATGCTGGTGGGTACGATCAGGTCATACAAGTTGGCTTTGCCTTTGAGTTTTTTGGCAGCCTTGTTCATCATTTTGATATAGCTGTTGGCGGCCTTCTGATCGAAATTAAAGTATTCATAGGCTGCGTCATCAATGACCAATACGGCGCCCAGGGTTTCGGATTTGGCGTTCTTATCCAACTCTGGGATCGCAGCGTCACTGTCGTCATCCTTGGGCTTGGTCTGACTGCTGTCAGCAGGCGTAGAAGTGCTGGCATCGCCGGAGGAAGAAGTGCCACCGGCGGAGGACGCATCACCGGAGGCGTCAGCGGAGCTGTCGCTGTCATCCGGCGTCATGGGGGCATCGGGAATGTCATCCCCCTGCTTCACATCGCCCACCACCTGGGAGGTCTTGACGCCGTACAGGCTGGTGACGCCTGTCTCCAGCTTCAAAAACTGCTCCCGGAAGGGGAAGGTGTCGGCAAACCAGGTGTTGACCCCCTCGAAGAACGCCCCGTTGCTGATGGTGGCCAGGGTGGGGGTGGGGAACTTGGTCAGATTCCGCTGCTCCAGGTCCGAATAGGTGGGACGCAGGGGAATGATGAGGGAGATGAGGGTGAAGAGGTAGAGGAAGACCATGAAAAAGGTCACCGTGCGCTGGTTGGCGCGCTTGGTACGGCGTCTCAGCTCCTCCCCGCGGTCGGTGGGGGAGGTGCTGAACAGATAGACCGGTTTTTTTCGATTCTTATGCATCATAACATATCCCTTTAATTGGAGTCTGCGAACCCGGCGAAGCAGCGTCAGTCTCAGGCGAGAACGATGCCATCTGCCTTGCAATCGGCTCACATCCTTTCCGTTGTTTTAGAATCTGAAGTAGAGGAAGGGGTTGTAGCTGTCCCCGACCAAAGCGGCGGTAGAGAGGAGGAGGAGCACAATCGGCCCTGCCACGTTGATGACATTGAGCACCGTCAGCGCCTTGGATTCAGAGGCTGCCCGATCCTGCAGCACCTCGCCCAGCTTTTTCACCAGCGGCGTGCAGGCCAGGATGGCGATGATGAGGAAGAGGAAGTTGGCCTTCAGGGCGGTGGTGGTCTCGTAGTTGGTGAACCCGTTGCCGGTGAGGCCGAACAGACCCTGGAAGATCTTGCCCACATAGGACAGCTTGTCGCACCGGAAGATCATCCAGCCGAAGGAGATGACAAAGAGCGTCAGCAGGTGGGACACCGCCTTGGGGGTGCGCTGAAAGCGGTCGGTGAAGACGTACTTCTCCAGCACCAGGAAGACGAAGTAGTACAGACCCCACAGCAGGAAGTTCCAGCTGGCGCCGTGCCAGAAGCCGGTCAGCGCCCAGACGATGAGCAGGTTCAGGATGTGCCGCAGCTGGCTGACCCGGTTGCCGCCCAGGGGGATGTAAACGTAGTCCCGGAAGAAGGTGCTCAGGGAGATGTGCCATCTGCGCCAGAACTCGGTGACCGAGGCGGAGATGTACGGATAGTTGAAGTTCTCATGGTAGTGGAAGCCGATCATGCGCCCCATGCCGATGGCCATGTCCGAGTAGGCGGAGAAGTCCAGATAGATCTGCATGGTGTACGCGATCATCCCCAGCCACACCGCCAGCACCGGCTGGGAGGAGAGGGTGGTGAGGATGTTGTCCCCGGTGGTGGGGGCGAGGAAGGTGTCGGCCAGGCTGCCGCAGGTGTTGGCCAGCAGGGCCTTTTTGGCCAGGCCAATGGTGAACCGGCGGATGCCGTAGGAGAAATCGGTGAGGGTCGCCTTGCGCTCGGTCAGCTCGTGTTCTACGTGTTCATAGCGGACGATGGGGCCGGCAATGCACTGATGAAAGAGGCTGACATAGAGGAGGAGGCGGAAGAAGTTCTCTTGGGGCTTCACTTCCTGCCGGTACACGTCCACCATATAGCTCAGCAGCTGGAAGGTGTAAAAACTGATGCCGATGGGCAGGGTGATGGCAAGGACATTCTCCGGGACGCCGAACCAGTTGTGGAAGTTCTGGAGGAAGAAGGTCAGGTATTTAAAGATACACAGCAGGCCGATATTGATGACACAGCCGATGACCAACCACCGCTTCCGCGCCGGACGTTCCCAGTTCTTGCTCATCTGGAGCGCTACCACCCAGTCGGCGAAGGTCATCCCGATGAGCAGGAGCAGGTAGGCAGGGCCTGCCCAGGCGTAGAAGATCAGTGAAAAAATTAGCATAATGCGGTTTTTCCACTTTAAATCCGGCATAAAATGATAGCACAGCAGATTCAGCGGAAAAAACAGGTACAAGAATAGTAGGCTTGAGAAAACCAATGCAACTCATTCCCTTCTCATCTGACAAATTTTCGTGTAAAACCACAAGGCTCAACAGGTTTCATTCTAGCATAGGGAAAAAATGCTTTCAAGCTCATATTATTTACAAATTGTAAAAAAAACAGCCAGGAGTGTAACTGGTTTTTAAAGAAATGAAAGCATTTCTTAAGCCGTTTTTAGGAAAGAAAAAACTGACGGATGTTCCGCCAGCTTTTCCAAACGCATCGTTTGCCGGAATGCGGCAAGCCCGTTCACTTGACTGCCACGACCTCCATCTCGATCTTCGCGCCAGCCGGCAGCTTGGCCACCTGGACGCAGGAGCGAGCGGGCGGGTTGCTGGGGAACAGCTCTGCGTAGAGGGCGTTCATGGGAGCGAAGTCGTTCAGGTCGGTCAAAAAGACGGTGGTCTTGACCACGTTCTGGAAGGTCATGTCCGCAGCGGCTAGGACGGCTTTCAGGTTGGCAAAGACCTGGGTGGCCTGGGCTTCGATGGTGTCGCCGGCCAGGACGCCGGTTTCCGGAATCAAACCGATCTGACCGGAGGTGAACAGGGTGTCGCCAGCCAGGACGGCGTGGGAGTAGGGGCCGAGGGCGGCGGGGGCGTTGGGGGAGGTGATGATAGCAGCCATGGGGATGCTCCTTTCTCAGTGATTCTATATATAAGGTGGGAAAACGTTCTGACGCTATTGTACCACACCCAACTGTCAAAGCAAACTGGCTCTTTGCAAGAAAATATCCGTATGCTATAATAAAATGATGTCACTTGAATGAAAAGGAGGGGAAGCGCATGGTGATTTTGGGCATCGACCCAGGCATCGCCACTGTGGGGTTCGGCATCGTGGAATCCCACCGGAGCCAGTGCCGGGCCATCCAGTACGGCGTCCTCTCCACCCCGGCGGGGCTGCCCTTGTCCCGGCGGCTGACCATGATCTATGAGGATATGCAGGAGCTGATCCACACCTTTCATCCGGACGAGATGGCGGTGGAGGAGCTGTTTTTTAATACCAATCTGACCACCGGCATCGCCGTCGCCCACGGCCGCGGGGTCATCCTGCTGGCGGCAGAGCAGCTGGGGGTGCCCATCTTTGAGTATACCCCCATGCAGGTGAAATTGGCGGTGACCGGCTACGGCAAGGCGGACAAGAAGCAGGTCATGCAGATGACCCAGCGGCTGCTGCACCTGACCAAGCTCCCCCGTCCCGATGACGCGGCGGACGCCCTGGCCATCGCCCTCTGCCACAGCCGCACGGCCACTAGCCTCATCGACACCGACCGGGTCTTTGACGCGAAGAAATACGACACCAGATAATATGAATTGACGAGGAACCGTTATGCTCTATTTTTTGAAAGGGATCACCGCGGCATTGGAGCCTGGCCTGGCGGTCATCGAGTGCGCCGGGGTAGGCTACGCCTGCAAGACCACCAGCTTCACCCTCAGCGGCCTCCAGCCGGGGAAGCCCGCCACCTTATATACCCACCTGTCCGTCCGGGAGGACGGCATTGAACTGTACGGCTTCGGCACGAAGGAGGAAAAACGGCTGTTCTTGCAGCTGACCTCCGTCTCCGGAGTCGGCCCAAAGGCTGCCCTGTCCATCCTGTCCACCACCACACCTTCCCAGTTGGCGCTGGCCATTTTGACCGAGGACGTCAAGACCCTGACCCTAGCGCCCGGCATCGGCAAAAAAATTGCCCAGCGCATCGTCCTGGAGCTGCGGGACAAGCTGGCCAAGGAGCAGCCGGAGATGGATTGGACGCCGGTGAACATCCCCGCTGCCGGCGGTGAGCCGGTGCAGGGGGACAAGGCATCCGAGGCAGGCGCCGCCCTGGCCGTGCTGGGATATAGTCCGGCGGAGATTCAAACCGCCCTGAAGGGCGTGGACGTTGCAGCGCTGACGGTGGAGGAGATTATCAAAGCTGGCCTGCGTAACATGATGCAGTGAGCCGCTGGGGGGAGGAACTGAAATGTCCATTGATTATACCGAACCGGTCACTGGGAGCGAGTCCCTGGTGCGCCCGGAGCGCAGCTGGGAGGACGGGCAGGAGTATTCCCTCCGGCCCACTCGGCTGTCCGAGTACATCGGCCAGGCCAAGGCCAAGGGAAACCTGGAAATCTTCATCCAGGCCGCCAAGCTCCGCCAGGAGCCATTAGACCATGTTTTGCTCTACGGCCCACCTGGCCTGGGCAAGACCACCCTGTCCCGCATCATCGCCAACGAGATGAACGTGAACATCCGCACCACCTCCGGCCCCGCCATCGAGAAGCCGGGTGACTTGGCGGCGCTGCTGACCAACCTACAGGAGAACGACATCCTGTTCATCGACGAGATCCACCGCATGAACCGGACGGTGGAGGAGATTTTGTATCCGGCCATGGAGGACTACGCCATTGACATCATCATCGGCAAAGGCCCCAGCGCCAACTCCATCCGCCTGGATCTGCCGAGATTCACCCTGGTGGGCGCCACCACCCGAGCGGGCAGCCTGTCCGCCCCCCTGCGAGACCGCTTCGGCGTCTCCCTGCGGCTGGAGCTGTACACCCCCCAGGAACTTGCCATGATCGTCACCCGCAGCGCGGACATCCTGGACGTGCCCATCGACCGGCAAGTGTCTCATCCTGTTCGGCGGTTCCGCTGGGAAGTTCTTGCTGACC
>JABLTO010062047.1_pt1 | contig 42683 bp, 37 predicted proteins | sample 7160091 | NCBI WGS metagenome assembly JABLTO01 (sample SAMN14651225, study PRJNA627086) | human gut metagenome | isolation source: feces | host: Homo sapiens
ATTTTGATAAAGGCTTTGGCAACATTGCCGCCGCGGCTTGGCATGGCGGAATATGGGCTCGGCATTGGTTTCAAAGGCAAAGCCTTTATCAAAATAGACAAGTTTAAATATAAAGTTTTAGTTGTTACACAGTAGTAGGGGCGCAGCAAGCGGCGCCTCTACGAAATATTTGATTTACAGTTCTAAATATACCGGTTAAATAGATATAACCCAAACGCTTATGCCGAAATAATGCAGACTAAGGCACCCTGCAATGCTTACAGGGTGCCTAAATATTCTTCTATTTCTTTAAACGACCGCTCCGCAATCATTTCAGCCTTTTTTCTCTTATCCTTAACCCGAACGCCCAAACCCGATATTATTCCATAGTTCACGTTCATAGGCTGAAAATTCGTCACGCTCTTGTTTGAGACGTAATGGGACAGAGCGCCAATTGCGGTATCTGACGAAAAGACCTTAGGCTCTCCGCCTTTCATAACCTCTGCGGCGTACATTCCTGCCAGCAATCCGCTTGCGGCAGACTCAACGTATCCCTCAACCCCTGTTATCTGACCGGCAAAGTACAGCTTAGGATATTTTTCCACAGCGTAGGTGTTACTAAGGGCGTGAGGCGAGTTTATATAAGTGTTTCGGTGCATTACCCCGTACCTGATAAATTCCGCATTTTCAAGACCCGGTATCATTCCAAAGACACGTTTTTGTTCACCAAACTTTAAATGGGTCTGGAAACCTACAATATTGAACATACTGTGCGCCGCATTGTCCTGCCTGAGCTGAACAACGGCGTACGGCCTTTCATCACTGTGGGGGTTTTCGAGCCCTACAGGCTTTAGCGGTCCGAATCTCATTGTGTCCTCACCCCGCTGCGCCATAATTTCTATAGGCATACAGCCCTCAAATACCTTGGGATCCTCAACGCCTTCATGAACCTGTGCCGCTTCCGCCGTAATCAACGCCTTATAAAAGGCTGTGTACTCCTCCTTGTTCATAGGGCAGTTAATATAGTCGGCTCCGCCCTTTCCGTATCTTGCCGCCTTAAATGCCTTGCTCATATCAATGCTTTCATAGCTGACAATCGGCGCGGCAGCATCATAGAAATGCAGATGCTCCCGTCCCAGCAGCTTGAATATTTCATCGGCAAGTTCATCGGAAACCAAAGGGCCCGCCGCAATAATCGTGTATTCATCAGGGTTAATTTTCTTAACTTCTTCGGTGATCACCTTAATATTGGGGTGAGACAAAACGGTATCCGTAACCATTTTTGAAAACCCCTCGCGGTCAACGGCCAGAGCCCCTCCCGCGGGAACCTTGGTGCTGTCTGCGCACTTCATTATCAGGGAGTTGAGCTTCCGCATTTCCTCCTTTAAAAGTCCCACAGCATTGTAAATTCCGTCGGCTCTCAGTGAGTTGCTGCAAACCAGCTCGGCAAAGTCTTGGCTTTTATGGGCGGGCGAATACTTTTGGGGCTTCATTTCGTAAAGCTCCACCTGCACGCCCGCATTTGCCGCCTGCCATGCCGCCTCACAGCCGGCAAGCCCTGCTCCTATAATCTTTAGCTTCATATAATTTTATTTTCTCCTATGTGTTTACTTGCTTTTCTTCTTGCTCTGCGGCTTTCTGACATAGTCGCAGTCCTCATTATAGCAAACGTAGCTCAACGGTCCGTTTCTGCGGAAAGCGTGCTTCTTCATCAATATACTTCCGCACTTGGGGCATTTTTCATCCGTAGGCTCATCCCATGAAATAAAGTCGCACTCCGGGGAGTGTTCACAGGCGTAAAAAGTCGCTCCCTTTTTGGATTTGCGCACAAGCACCTTTCCTCCGCACTTAGGGCAGCTTACGCCCAGTTCCACGGTAATCGCCTTGGTGTTCCTGCACTCGGGAAATCCGGGGCACGCCAGGAATTTTCCGAATTTACCCTGCTTATACACCATTTTCCTGCCGCACTTTTCGCAAACCACATCGGACTCCTCGTCCTTAATTTCTATATCCCCTATTTTTTCCTCTGCCTCTTTCAGAGTCTTTTCAAAGGGGTCGTAGAAATCCTTTACAACTGTTTTCCAATTGGTTGTACCGTTTGCCACGTCCTCGATTTTATCCTCCATATTCGCTGTAAACTTTAAGTCAACAATGTCCTTAAAGTTTTCTTTCATCAGGTCTGTTACGATATATCCAAGCTCTGTGGGGAACAGGGTCTTTTTTTCTCTTGCAACATAGCCTCTGGCTGTTATGGTAGCAATAGTTGGAGCATAGGTACTGGGTCTGCCTATTCCCTCCTCCTCCATAGCCTTAACCAGCGATGCCTCGGTATATCGCGGCGGCGGCTGGGTAAAGTGCTGCTCCGGGTTAAGCTCTGCCAGGTTCAGCCTCTGCCCCTCGCTGAGCGCAGGCAGCTTTTTGGATTTTTCCTCAGCCGTGTCCTTGCTCTCAACGTATAGAGTTGTAAATCCGGCAAACTTAACCGTACTGCCGCTTGCTTTCAGCATATACTCATCGGTGGTAATATCAACGCTTACGGCGTCTAAAATCGCGTCGGACATCTGGCTCGCCATGAACCTCTGCCATATTAACCTATAAAGCTTAAATTGGTCGGGCTTAAATCTCTCCTTATACTTTTCGGGAGAATTTGCCGCAAAGGTAGGTCTTATCGCCTCGTGTGCGTCCTGAGCCGATTTTTTCGCCTTGTACTGCTTAGGCGTCGGCGGAACAAACTCCCTGCCGTACTTCTCGGCAATATATGCACGGGCGTCATTTTGAGCCACATCGGCAATCCTTAATGAGTCGGTTCTCATATAGGTTATAAATCCCATTTCATAGAGCTGCTGAGCGGCAATCATCGTTCGCCTGGTGGTGAAGTTCAGCTTTCTTGACGCCTCCTGCTGCATTGTGCTCGTTGTAAAGGGCGGAGCAGGGCGGCGCCTTGTCTCTTTTCTGGTTATCTTGGAAACGGTAAAGTCCGACTTGCTCAGCCCGTTTACAACGGTCATTGCCTGCTCTTCGTTTTCAAGCTCCACCTTTTTGCCGTCTGCCGTTCCGTGGAACTTAGCGATAAAGGGAAGCTTTCCCTTTTCGTTGGTCAGCTTTGCCTCCACCGACCAATACTCACGGGGTACAAAGGCGTCAATCTCTCGCTCTCTGTCAACAATCATTCTTGTTACAACCGACTGAACTCTTCCGGCGCTCAAGCCCTTTTTAACCTTTTTCCAAAGCAGGGGGCTTATCTGGTAGCCCACAATTCTGTCAAGGACACGACGCGTCTGCTGTGCGTCAACAAGATCCATATCTATACCTCTGGCATCTTTTACGGCTTCCTTAACGGCGTCTTTTGTAACCTCATTAAATGTAATTCTGCAATCGCTGCTTGGGTCAATATCCAAAATATGCGCCAAATGCCAGGAAATAGCCTCACCCTCACGGTCAGGGTCGGTTGCAAGGTACACTTTGTCCGCTGCCTTGGCTTTCTTTTTCAGCTTTGCAATCAAGTCGCCCTTGCCTCTTATTGTAATGTACTTAGGCTCAAAGTCCCCCTCAATGTCAATACCGAGACGGCTTTTCGGCAAATCACGCAGATGACCCATGGTAGCCTCAATATTATATGCGCTTCCCAGATATTTTTTCACGCTGTCAACCTTAGTCGGAGACTCAACGATAACAAGCTTCTTCTTCCTTGTTTTCGCAGGGCTTTTTTTTGTTGCAGTCTTTCTTTTTTCAGCCATACACTATCCTCCGTTATATTTTAAGTGAATATAAGTTTCCCGCAGCCTGCTGAACCGCCCCTTTAATCTGGAGCATCAGCATAATACTGTTGACTTCGGAAACATTCAACTCGGTAGCTCTTATTATTTCATCAATATGCACAGGTACATCAAAACTGTACAGATATTCCAAAATTATTTTTTCTTTATTAGTATACTTATCGAAATCAGGCTTTGCCCGATTTTTCGCTTTATTTTCTTCTTTATCCTTTTTTGCTTTGTTGACCTTTGGAACCTTTTCAATATCGTAACCGTATTCATCCTCGTACTCCTTGAACAAATCGGGATTTTCGTCAATCAGCGCGGCAACGCCGTTATCCAAATACTCCCCATAGACCGAGGAATATTCATAAATAATATCGTCTGCCGACAGAGTGGTTATGGCTCCGTCCCGAATAAGCGAATTCGGAACATATGCCTTTTCATCCGTTGGCTTGCCGGGAACCGCGAAAATATCCCTGTTGTATTCCTGAGCGTACTTTGCGGTTATGGAGGTTCCGCTCTTTTGATTCCCCTCAACAATAAGGGTCCCCGTAGATATTCCCGCAAGTATCCTATTTCTCTCCTGATAGAAGTATGGTTTGCCCACCTGCTCCGGCGGACGCTCGGATATTACCATACCCCGCTTTAAGATTTCATAGTAAATATATTTATTTTTGGCGGGATAAATCACGTCAACACCGCCGGCAAGAACCGCAACAGTTCTCTGCCCCGCCTTTAAGGCTCCCATATGAGCCGCTGCGTCAAGACCTGCCGCCATACCGCTGACCACGAGAACTCCTTCCTTTGCAATTCCGTTGGACAACTGCTCGGTAAACTCCGTTCCGTCCTTGCTTGCCCGTCTCATGCCCACGATGGTAAAGCAAAGGTAATCATTTATATTAAAATTCTCGCCTTTCATATAGAGAATGTGAGGCGGTGCATCAATGCTTCTGAGCAAGTCGGGATACTCATCGTCTGTCATGTGAACAATTCTGATCCCCTTTGCCTTGCAATACTCTATAATTTCATCGGCTTCGCTCAAATCCTTTGTCTTGTATGCGTCAAACCTATGCCTGAGAATAGCCTTAAGCTTGTCCACGTTTACATTGCCGCCGTATATCTCCTCAACCGTGCCGATAAACGAAAGACATTTATCAATCAAAAGCGGAGAATGTCCGCAGACACAGTTCAGCCAAACACATTTTCTTATATAATTCTCATCCACAAGTATCTCCTCCCACGCTAAAGAGAATACATCAAAATTCCTGCGGCAACCGCAGCGTTAAGAGACTCAACCTTTCCGCTCATAGGTATTCGCACCAGTATATCGGACATGGCAAGAACCTCCCTTGAGACGCCGAATGCCTCGCTGCCTATTACGACAGCCGTCTTTTCACCGCCGTTTTTATACTCATGTATATCAACACTGTTTTTAAGGGCGGAGGAGATTAATTTAAATCCATTCTCCTTTAAAACACCAAGCTCATCACTTTTCTCGCAATAAGTAAATTTCATCCGAAAAACGGATCCCATAGTGGAGCGAACTACCTTGGGATTATACACGTCTGCGCAGCCCTTCATCAGGAAAATCCAATCAATTCCCGCCGCCTCGGCAGTTCTGATGATTGTTCCCATGTTCCCGGGCTCCGAAACCCCGTCCAGAACCAGCGCCTTCCTCGCCTTTTCCGGGTCAAAATCCTCTTTAGGCGGCAAGCTAACGGCGGCGGCAATTCCCTGAGGAGTTTTTGTATCCGCAACGCCTAAAAACAGCCTGTCGCTTGTTTTAAACACAGATATTCCCTTGGCGGCAATTCCGTCAACAAGGCTCCTATTATCCTCATAGAACGTCTCGCTCGCAACAACAAATCTAACGTCGGCGTACTCCGCTGCTTCCGCAACCATGCGCTTTCCCTCAACAAGGTACGCCCCATGCTTCTCCCTGCCCTTTTTAGCAGACAGAGAGGCTAAAATCTTCAGCTTTTTGTTGTCTTTTCCGGTGATTATTTCAATCATTATTCTTTCTTCCTCGCAGGTTTTTGCGGCAAATAATTCTTTGTTTTAATATATAGCAAAAGTTATACTCGCTCTTGAGTATAACTTTGTTTATAAACTATTTTACTTTTTCAACAAGCTGAGTAAACGCAGCCGGGTCAGAAACAGCGATTTCCGACAACATTTTTCTGTTGATATTTATATTGTTCTTCTTAAGACCGTTCATGAACTGGCTGTAGCTCATGCCGTTCATTCTTGCAGCAGCGTTGATACGAGCAATCCACAGCTGTCTGAACTCTCTCTTCTTTGCCTTTCTGTCTCTGTATGCATATGAAAGAGACTTCATAACCGCCTGGTTGGCTGTTCTGTATAACTTGCTCTTCGCGCCTCTGTAACCTTTAGCAAGCTTTAAGATTTTCTTACGTCTTGCACGAGTCTTAACTGCACCTTTTATTCTAGCCATAGTAAAATTCCTTTCTGATTTTCAAAATAATGTAATTAGTAAATCATAAACAAACCATTAAGGCTTATTTGTAAGGTATCATACCCTTGATTGTAGCGGCGTTAGCCTTTGAAAGATAACCGCCCTTTCTGAGCTTTCTCTTTCTCTTAGTGGTCTTCTTGTTAAGAATGTGACTTCTGTAAGCCTTTCCTCTTTTTACCTTGCCGTTTTTTGTAATACCGAAACGCTTTGCTGCGCCTCTGTGTGTCTTAATTTTAGGCATTGTCTTTTCTCCTTCCGTTTTCGTAAAATTCAAAATCAATAAAGCATATCATGCAACATAGAATTACTTCTTCTTAGGTGTAATAAACATAGCCATATTTCTGCCTTCCATCTTTACGCCCTTATCAACGTCGCCGTATTCCTGAACGCCGTCCTTAAACTTCATAAGCATATCGCGGCCCAAAGATGAATGGGTGATTTCACGACCTCTGAATCTGACAGAAACCTTAACCTTGTCGCCGCTTTTCAGGAACTTTATTCCCGCCTTCAGCTTGGTGTTAAAATCATGGTCGTCAATATTCGGGGTGAGGCGAACCTCCTTAACCGAAACAACCTTCTGATTTTTGCGGTTTTCCTTTTCCCTCTTTGCAAGCTCAAACTTATGTTTTCCATAGTCCATAATCTTGCAGACGGGGGGCTTCGCCTGGGGAGCAATCTTAACCAAATCAAGATTTTTATCATCGGCAATCTTCTGCGCCTGAGCGCTTGACATAATGCCGAGCTGTTCTCCGCCGGGGCCTACAAGTCTGACTTCCTTGTCTCTGATTTCGTCGTTAATCATCAAGTCTTGCTGCTTAGCTATACAAAACACCTCCAAATTAATTTAAATTTGCATAAAAAATGCGGGGCACAAAAGTACACCGCTGCATCCAGTATTTCCATGAACATAACCCTTTCGCTATTCACTAAGGGGAGAAGCGGCACTTCTGCTTTACTTAACACCATGACATTCTACCACATTAAAATTACCCTGTCAAGTACTTTTTTCAAATTTTTCAAAAATCTTTGATAGACCTTGCCAAGATAGGTAATATATGCTATACTTTACATTAGGCGGTATGCTGCCTAAACTTTTAACAAACGGAGTAATTTTATGGTTAATATCGGAAATGATTGGGACGAAATTCTCGGCGGAGAATTTCAGAAGGAATACTATTTAAAGCTGCGCGCTTTTCTGGCGCATGAGTACAAAACAGGTACGGTTTACCCCGATATGTATGACATTTTCAACGCCCTGAAGCTGACGGCATACAGGGACGTCAAGGTTGTTATAATCGGACAGGACCCCTATCACGGTCCGAACCAGGCTCACGGGTTATGCTTTTCCGTGCTGCCAGGGGTTACGCCGCCGCCCTCCCTCAAGAATATATACAAGGAGATTGAAGCAGAGTACGGAACTCCGCCGCCCCAAGACGGAGAACTGACCCGCTGGGCAAAGCAGGGCGTTCTGCTCCTTAACACCGTTCTAACCGTGCGTGCGGGAATGGCAAATTCCCACAGGGGCAAAGGCTGGGAAATCTTCACCGATAAAATTATTTCTCTGCTTAATGATAGGGAAGAACCTATTGTTTTTATGCTCTGGGGCGGAAACGCAAAACAGAAGCAAAAGCTTATTACCAACAGTCATCATCTCGTTCTCACCGCTGCCCACCCCAGCCCTCTTTCGGCGTTTAACGGATTTTTCGGCTGCGGGCACTTTAAAAAGTGCAACGATTTTTTGACTGAAATCAATCGTGAGCCTATTGTATGGTAATAAAAATATTTTCATAAAATTCAAAACCTATTTACATATTATTTCTTTATATACTGTAGAATATTATTGTTAATTTAAAATAATAACAGCGAGGTGCTTATAAATGAATATTAAGAAAAATCTGAAAGTAATTTCTGCCTTAACAGCCGTCGCTCTGGGAACCGCTTCATTGACGGCATGTTCACTTCCCAAGTTCGGCAAACAGACTGCCACTGAAACCCCTGCCTCTACGGCAGCAGCGACCTTGTCTCCGGAGCAGGCTATTATCGGAACCTGGGAGGTTAAGACCGTGACCGATCCCTCGGGAAAAGAAGTGTCTGTCTCCGACATAAATCTATCGGGAACTCCCCTTGAAAGCATGGCGGGAATAATCGGCAGTATTCTTAAACAAGGTGTTAAACTGAACTTTAAGTCAGATAACACTGTTTCTCTCTCAATCTTCAGCGGAAACTATACGCTGGCGGACGACACTCTTGAAATCTCAATACCCCAGCTTTCACAGAGCTTTAAGCTGCCCTGCAAGATTGAGGGCAACACTTTAAAGGCTGAAATCAATTCATACACTGCCACTCTCACTAAGGAATAATTATTAAATTTCAGAACAAAAAATTGCCCGAGGCCTAAAGCCGTCGGGCAATCTTTTTATTCAAAGTTTTTTACTTCTTCTTTGTATTAGCCGCACCGTTTCTCTTAGCTGTCACAGCGGAGTCTCTCCATGTTGCCCACAGAGGACCTGTAATAAATACAGAAGAGAAGAAACCGATAACTATACCGATGATAATCGGCAGTGCAAACGCCTTAATGGAAGCAACGCCGATAATGTATACCATACCGATTGTCAGCAAGGTCGTAACAGTGGTATTGATAGAACGGGTCATGGTCTGCCAAATACTGTTGTTTGCAATCTCGCCGTACGTTTCCTTTCTGGAATGACGAGTGTTCTCACGAATTCTGTCCATAATAACGATTGTGTTATTGATAGAATAACCCAGAACCGTCAGCACGGCCGCAATAAAGTTAATGTTTACCGAAACTCTGAACAGAGAGTAAATACCAAGCAGTATCAGCACGTCATGAGCAAGAGCTATAACCGCAACACAGCCCGATGTGAACTCAAATCTGATTGTTACGTAAATCAGAATACCTGCGCACGCCAGCAGTGACATCCACAGAGCGCTTCTTGCCAATTCCTGTCCCGACGAGGGAGAAATATCGTCCATGCTCTTAAGTCTAACGCCGCTTGTAAGAGTTCCGTCTGCGGTATTCTCTGTTGTTGCAGCAGCATCCTCAGTCTCAACCGCCGCTGTTGTATCAGCCGCGGTTGCATCTGCGGCAGCATCCGTCTCTGTAACGGCCTCCGCCTCTGTTGCTTCAGGTGCAACCTCCTCTGCAGGAGCAGCCTCTGCACCGTCAACAACGGGAGCGCCGAACTTAGCTTCAAGAGCCGCTGTGATATTTCCCTTTACCATCTCGGAAAATTCAGCTCTTTCAGCGTCTGTCATGTTCTTGTCATAACCCATCTTAATAATAACATCCGAACCTGACTTCTGGATTGATGAAGCTTTCTTTCCCTCAACAGCTTCGTCAACCAAAACGTTCATTTCTTCCGTTGAAAAGTCTCCGACGATTTCGTATGTCAGTGCGATACCGCCTGAGAAGTCGGTGTCAAGGTTGAAGCCCTGGAAAAGCAAAGAAGCTATAGAAATCAAGCACAAAACAATGGAAATTCCGAAAAATATCCACTTTTTCTTCATTATATCAAACATTACGCTTCTCCTCCCTTCACGCTTTCAGAGCCCGTCTTTTTCTTGTTAAGACCATAGAGCCACGGGTTCCTTACGTTCATGCCAATCATCTGCTTGAGCAGGAACTTTGTTACGAATATAGCCGAAACCATGGAAACGATTACACCCATAAGCAGTGTAATACCAAAGCCCTTGATTGTTCCCGTGCCCAGCCACCAAAGAATTACGGCTGAAATAATGGTTGTAACGTTAGAGTCGATAACCGCAGAAAGGGCTCTGTTAAAGCCTGCGTCCACAGCGCTGCGCACTGTTTTGCCCAGTTTAAGCTCCTCTTTTACACGCTCGAATATTACCACGTTTGCGTCAACCGCCATACCTATTGCCAGTATAACTCCGGCAATACCCGGCAGGGTTATATTAATATGGAAGTTTGCAAGCAGAATAAGTACAATCGAAACATAGAACATAAGCGCGATATCCGCCATAAGTCCCAGCAAGCGGTAAACCAGAAGCATAAACAGCAGCACCAGAATAAGACCTATAATGCCTGCGGTGATTGCCTTTGTCAGAGCTTCCTCACCCAGCGTTGCGCTTACGACCTTAACCTCATCTGTTACAAGGGAGAAGGGCAGCTGACCCGACTTGATGTTTGCAGCCAGAGCCTTTGCCTCCTCGGCTGTAAACTGACCTGTGATGATACATGTTTCGCTGTCAATCTGCTCCGATACACGGGGAGCCGTAAGAACGTTTCCGTCCATTTCAATCGAGATATAATTCATTCCCGTTGAAGCTGCGGCAGCTGCAGTTCTTGTTGCCTCAGAGAACTGCTGTCTTCCCTCTTCGGTAAAGGTCATGCTGATGTAGTACTGGTTCTGGGAAATACCCTGCTCTGTCTGACCGTACTCAGACTTAGCGTCCTTTACCTCGCTTCCGGACATTATCAGGTTTCCGTTTGCATCCTTGAACTCAAGCTGAGCTGTTGCGCCCAGTGTTTCAACTGCCTTGTCCGAATCCTGCACATCAGGGAGCTCAACCCGAACCTTATTTGAACCCTGCAGCGTAACGCTTGCCTCGGTATATCCCTGGAAATCCAAACGCTTCCTCAGCATGTTCAACACGTTATCCATATCTTCCTCTGACGGTTCTTCCGCGTCCGCCTTAAATACTATAACGGTACCGCCCTTAAGGTCAAGACCCTGGGTAACACCGTCGCTGTCCATTATGCCGGGAATTCTGTACTTATCAGTAAAATCAAGACCGTACAGTCCGACATACAAAAGCGCGGCAATAACAAGAATTATAGCCGCAAATTTTACTAAACTTCTGGACAATTCTTTCTCCTCCTTTAATTTTGAGCATTGCTCTATCTAAGTTTTAATTATTTTTCAAAGATTAAAGCGGTGACTTTAACATCGCATTATCTCACAGCGTTTATTCGCGTATACATTCTGCAAATCATGTGCGGGCGTTTTCTCGCCGCAATACGCGTTATATTCACCACTGTACGCCAAACCTGTAATAAAATGAATATCCGTTCTCTGGAAACAGTGGGGTTTTTCCGAAAAAAGGGTTAAACCCTTTTCGCCGCCCTCCATATCCGGGGGCGCATTCATTGATATACCGACGCTTGCACAGTCCGAAACACGAACTTGGTCAAAATCCCCGCTTTTGGAAATAACAACGCTATGGGACAAGAGCGAAAAAACAGCCGATATCAATATAAATACGGCGGTGGCAAAGCCAACTTGAGCCACTCTCTTCCTCTCAATCAAAATAAATCCCCCTAAGCGACAAAATCACACACTAATTTTAAGATACCACAGTATTATAGTCATACTTAGCAAATAAGTCAAGGTTTTATTTTAAATTGTTAAAAATTTTTAATCTAATCAAAACACTATTCCGCCAGGGCTGCCTTAGCGTAAAGACTGCATTCAACACGCTTTTTCATCATTTCACAGCTCAGACCGTGGGGCTCGTTCATATCTCCGTTAATCAGGCAGGCGTTGGCAATACAGCCGCCGCTGCAGAAAAACTTTGCAAAGCAGTCGCTGCACTTTGGCTTTGTGTACACATTGCACTTGGCAAATTTGCTGCGAAGCTCAGGATTTAACTCTCCGCCGTCATGCAGACTTCCCATTTTATATTGCTCGTTGCCCACAAACTGGTGGCAGGGATAAACATCTCCGTTGGGAGCAACCGCAAGATACTCACAGCCGCAGCCGCAGCCCGACAATCTTTTTATAATACAGGGGCCCTCCTCCAAGTCAATCATAAAATGGAAAAAGTTGAAGCCGTCGCCCTTCTTTTTTCTCTCAATGTATTCCTGCACAAGGGTCTCATACTCGCTGAAAATCCGAGGCAAGTCCTCCTCGCGCAGGGAATAATCCGTCTCTGTATCACTGACAACCGGCTCAATTGAAATCTGCTTAAAGCCCAAATCCGCCAGATGAATTACGTCCTGAGCAAAATCCAAATTGTGCCTTGTAAAGGTTCCCCTCACGTAGTAATTGTCCTGGTTTCTCGACTCTGCGACCTTTTGGAATATGGGAACAATTTTATCATAGCTGCCCGTTCCGTCCGCCCTGTATCTCATCTTGTCATTGACCTCTTTTCTGCCGTCAATGCTCAAAACAATATTGGACATATTCTTGTTTATATATTCGAGCTTGTCCTCGTCAAGGAGAATACCGTTGGTCGTTATTGTAAACCTAAAGTTCTTGTCATGCTTTTTTTCAAGCTCGTGGGCGTATTCCACAACCTCTTTCACAACCTCAAAATTCATCAAAGGTTCGCCGCCGAAAAAGTCCACTTCAAGATTGCGCCGCTTGCCCGAATGAGCCACCAGATAGTCCATTGCCCGCTTGCCCGTCTCGGCGGACATAAGCTCTCTCTTCTCCGTGTGGTACTTTCCCTCATCGGCAAAGCAGTATTTACATCTCAAGTTGCAGTCGTGGCTGACATGGAGGCACATAGCCTTTACAGGTGCGTTGTCCTTTAAATCGGACTTATATTCAAAGTCATCCTCCGCCCAGAGCATATCGTTTTTATAAAGCTCCGCAATATCGTCGAGGGCGTCGCCTATTTCTCCTCTGTCATAGTCATACTTTAAGTCGTCAATCAGCTTGAACCTTGCCTCAGAGGAAGTGGGCTTCAGCTTTTTCGCGTTGAGAAAATTTATAATGTCGTACGACAGCTTGTCCATGTCATGAACGCAGCCGCTGTTCACGTCAAGCGCCATATATTTATCAAACATCTTAAATGTATGTACCATAGTTTTACCTTTCCGCCTGCCTAAATATGGGTATAGCCGCCTCGGCAGGCAAAACAAATTCAAGCTATACGCAAATCGGACGTCCTGCAGCGAGGACGCCCGTTCTGACCGATTTCAAATAATAAAATTTACTTATCGTTTTCGCACTTCTGGTTTGCAACTGTGCAAGAAGTCTTGCAAGCCGACTGGCAAGAAGTCTGGCACTCGCCGCATCCACCCTTGCATGCGCTCTTTTTAAGTACAGCGCTGTTTAATGTCTTAATTCTTTTCATTTGTAATCTCTCCTTATTCATATTTTTAAATTACTTACGTTTGCGTTTTTTGCTCAAAAGCCTGTTTATGCCCACAACTCCGCCCAAAGCTCCCACCGCTCCGCCGACAGCAAAGTTGGCAAGAGTTTCGGGTGAAAGATTTAGGGAGCCTGTTATGCAGGCGCCGACGGAAAACAGGATTATGTTATATAGCGTCCCGGTTACAATTCCGATTACAAGACCGTTTTTCTTTAAAACAGCCGCCGCGCTGAACCCCACAATAAACAGGCACAGCACAGAAATGCCGATAACAACGTAGTTGACAACCGCCTCGGGTATATCGTAAATCGTTGCGGCAATCGAAACCAAAAGCAGCAGCACGCCCGCCGAAGCCAATCCCGCGACAACGCTTTTTACAATGCACGGAACCAAACCGTCCCCTCCGGGGCTGTCACTGTCTTTTTTAAACCTGCTTACCGAGGAAGCATTCACCGCTCCGCCCGACTTTTGAAAAACTCTCCCTGCCATAAGTACACACTCCTTGCACATTTAAGGGGCACAAAGCCTCTTAATTCAATCTATACTTGATTATATGCACGGAGTGAATACTAAATGCCAAGTTTTAACAGTCCTTCGCCTATTCGGCAGCAGACTCGTCATCAGCTGCGGCTTCGCTTTCCTTCGCGGTGCCCTCGCTTATGAGACGCGAAATCGCACTCTTTTCAATAGTAACATAAGACTTTGTCGTTCCGACACCGGTTTCCAAAACAAAAAGATTGTCTTTAACTCTGGCAATCTTCCCGTGGATACCTCCTATGGAAGCAACCTCATCTCCAACCTTAAGCGCTGAAATCATATCCTTCAATGCCTTTTCTTTCTTCTTTTGAGGTCTGATCAAAATGAAGTAGAAAACGACCAAAATCAAGATCATCATCACAAAAGGATATAAGCTTTGGTAATCCATATTTAACCTCCTAAAAAAATATAACGAGTTAATTATAACCTTATCTGCTGAATAATGCAATACCTTTTTTCAAATTTTATCAAATTTGTAACAAATAGAACGTTATCCCTTTGCAAGGTTTAATATTTCTATTATATCTTTTTCTTTCAGCTCCACGAAATTTCCCTGCTTGCCGCCGCCTATCTCAATAGACTGCTGCGCCATCAGCTCAAACTTTTCGGCGCCTATCCCCACATCCGACAGGGTTCTCGGCAGCCCGAGAGAAGCCAGAAATTCGGAGTACGCCTCAATTCCCTTTATTGCAACGGATTTCGGGTTAAACACATCGTTCTCAATATTAAACACACGGGTTGCAAACTGAACAAATCGGCTTATATCATGCTCAAAGACATATTTCATCCATGCAGGGAACACAATTGCCAGCCCCGCTCCGTGAGCAATATTGTAGTGGGCGCTGAGCTCATGCTCAATGTTATGAGACGCCCAGTCTCCCACTCTGCCTGTGTTCAGCAGGTTGTTATGAGCAATGGTTCCCGCCCACACTACCTGCGCCCAGGTGTCATAGTCGCGGCTTCCGTCAACCATAGCCTTGGCGTTGCCTATAACGGTTTTCATTGCCGCCTCAATCATGCGGTCGGTAAACTCAACGCCCTTGGTGTTGGTAAAATACCTCTCCGCCAGGTGAGCAAATATATCCGAGCATCCGTTGGCAATCTGCTCCTTTGGCAGAGAATACATTATTTCGGGATTGATAATCGAGAACATGGGGTACATACAATCGTGATGAAGTCCTCTCTTTATTTTGCCGTCCTCGTTTGTTATAACGCTGCAGTCACTGGATTCGCTTCCCGAAGCGGGAATTGTCAGCACCGTTCCCAGAGGCAGCATTTTCTCGGGCACGGCGCGCCTTGCGTGGAAGTCCCAGGCGTCGCCCTCATACACAGCCGCGAGAGCGATTGCCTTAGCAGAGTCTATAACGCTGCCCCCGCCGACTGCCAAAACCGCCTCCACGTTCTCCTCCTTGCACAGAGCCGCTCCCTTGCGCACAAGGCTCACCACCGGGTTAGGCACCACGCCGCCCAGCTCCACATAGTCAACCCCCGCAGCCTTAAGAGACTTTGTTACCCTGTCATAAACCCCGTTTTTCTTTATACTTCCGCCGCCGTAATGAAGCAGAATTTTTTTGCCGTACCTCTTAATTTCCTCTCCGACAGAATTTTCCGTTCCCTTTCCGAATATTATTTTGGTATAGTTGTTAAACACAAAGTTATCCATGGCTTTTCTCCCCTTGAAATCATACTGTTTGTCTCTATTATATCAAAGAAGTTAGGATAGTACAAGTATATTTGTATAAATTTGCGATATGTTTTGATTGACAGATTTTTTAGCCGTGATATACTGATTAAGCAGCTTAACAATTAAGCTGCTTAATCAGGTTTGATTGATAAAAAGGGAGAGTTATTACAATTATGGAAAATTTAAACGAAGCCGCCGCTCTTGCGGTAAGAGCCGAATACATTGTCTATGACATTAAGAGGGCGCTGAATAATATTATCTCGGAAATTCCCATGTCCAACAGGGAATCTCTGATTTTAAGGCTGGTTGTAAAAAACGAAGAACAGGGCAAAAAGACTACCTCAACCGAGCTCAGCAACATACTCTGCGTTTCAAAGCCTGCTGTATCGCAGTTTTTGGCGTCTCTTGAAAAAGACGGCTATATTACAAGAACCGTAAGTAAAAACGACAGACGCAGGACCTATATTGCCTCCACAAAAAAGGCGCAAACGCAGATAAAGCAATTTGAAAAATATGCAGGAAACACTATTTTAACCATAAAAAACAAAATGGGAGCCGAAAAGTTTGAAACTCTGCTCAGCCTCCTTGAGGAAACCACGGAAATATTTAATGACATAACACAAAATAATAAATTACATTTAAGCAGCGAGGAATAGTATGAACAAGCTTAGCAAAATCAAAGAGAAGATTAGGGAATTTTTCAAGTTTCTGCTCTGTAAGTTAAAGGGAATACTCGGTGCCGTACTGTCTTGGATAAAGAAACATAAAATCCTGACGGCTGTTATCTGCATTATACTGGTAATAGCATTAACCCTGACTGTAAACGGGCTGCGCTTCCGCAATGCAATTAATGAGGCATCTTTGGAGCTTAAGGTTGAATACCGTGACATAGAGGAGAGCATAAGCGACTCCACAGTGGTTGAGCCCAACAACGAGTATTCTATTACCGCAAGCGTGGCGGGGGAAATCCTGAGCGACCCCTTTGAGGAGGGCGACACCGTAAAAAAAGGCGATCTTATGTATACCATTGACGCAACTACTGTTGAAAACAGTATACAGAGCGCGGACATTGCCATTGCAAAGGCTAAAAAGGCATACGATGACGCCGTTAACGAAAACACCAATACCTACAGAGACAAAACCTCAAGCGCAAGCACGGTTCAGAGCGCAGCTATCGCAGTAGAGAAGGCTCAGCAGTCCTATAACGACGCGCTTAAGGCACGGGACGACTTAGCTCTTAAAACAAACTATTCCGGCGTTGTTACAACTCTCTATGTTTCGGAGGGAGACACTGTTGCCGCAGGAGCCAAAATCGCAGACGTTGTGGACAACGACACTCTGAAAATAAAAATCCCCTTTAACACAAATGACGCGGACAATATCTACGTAGGTGATTATGCAAGTCTGACCCTGACAAAAAACGGCTCAGCCATTGACGGCTATGTTACGGAAATCAGCGACATGACAGAAAGCGGAGCGGGCTTTACCTCGTTCAGACGAGTTACAATTGAGGTTTCAAACCCCGGGGCGGTTTCCTCCGGAGACTCCGCCACAGCAATGATTAACGGCATGGCGTGCAACGATGCGGGCACCTTTGAAAACATAACCGAGGACAGTATTACCGCCTCAAGCAGCGGTAAGCTTGACTCTCTCTACATATCCGAGGGTGAACGGATATATTCAGGCGCGACAATCGGTATGCTTGACGCAGATTCGGTTGAATCGCAGATTACAAGCGCAAAGCTGTCTCTGGACGATGCAAATCAGGCTTTGGAGAGAGCGAAAGCCTCCCGGCAGAGCAGCGACTCTGCTGCCGCTCTTAATGACAGCAAACTCAGCTCATCGGTGAGCAACGCAAAGCTCGCCTATGACGACGCCGTACTGGCAAAGGATAAGCTGTTAAAACAACTTGAGGACTACACCATAAAGGCTCCCATTTCGGGAACGGTCGTAACCAAAAACATGAAAAAGGGAGATAACATAGGCAGCGGCTCCTCCTCTACCTCCTCCTATTCATCTGCCGGTGCGGCTTCATCGGGCAGCTCCTCTGCCGCTTCGGTCTCCGCTTCAAGCTCGGCAATGGCGGTTATTTATGATATGAGCAAATTAAAGTGCACCTTAAATGTTGACGAGCTTGACGTTAAAAATGTCCGCGTGGGACAAAAGGTGTCAATAACCACAGACGTGAACGACAAGGAATATACGGGAACGGTTGAAACCGTCAGCGTAAACGGAACGGCGGGAAGCAACGGAGTTACCACGTATCCGGTTAAGATTGATATTATCGATTTTGACAGCTACCTGCTCCCCGGCATGAACATTGAAGCAAGCATTGTTATATCCAGCGCCCACAATGTTCTTTCAATTCCGGTCAGCTCCCTTAACAGAGGTAACACAGTATACATCAAGGGCGACAAGACAGACGAAAAGGATTCTGCTCCCGAGGGCTACAGAACCGTAACCGTTGTTACCGGAGCCAGCGATGATGAATACATAGAGATTAAGAACGGTCTTGCCGAGGGGGATGTGCTGTATTCTTCATCCTCGTCCGCCACACCTTTTTCCGACCAATCTATGACCGAACAGCGAGAGCATGCTATGGATAACATGGGTTCAGGCGGAGGTCCCGGCGGCGGAGGCGGTCCCGGCGGCGGAATGTAATGGAAGCAAATACTGATAACAGAATACCACTGATTGAATTTGACAATATATATAAAATTTACATAATGGGCGACACAGAGGTTCATGCCCTTGACGGGATTTCAATGAAAATATACAAGGGCGAGTTTGTGGCGATAGTAGGTCAGTCGGGCAGCGGCAAGTCAACCTGCATGAACATTATCGGCTGTCTTGACGTTCCCACACGGGGCAAGTATTATTTAAGAGGCACCGACGTGAGCACAATGGGCGACGATGAACAGGCGGAAATCCGCAATAAAGAGCTGGGATTTATTTTCCAGCAATACAATCTTATACCCAAGATTAACGTGCAGCAGAATGTGGAGCTTCCCCTGATGTACGCCGGGCTTTCCGAAAAGGAACAGGAACGGCGGGCTTTGGCGTCCCTTGACAGGGTTGGGCTTAAATCAAAGGCCAAAAACATGCCCCAGCAGCTGTCGGGAGGTCAGCAGCAGCGTGTGTCTATTGCAAGAGCCCTTGCGGGGGATCCGTCCATAATTCTGGCAGACGAGCCCACAGGCGCTCTTGACTCCAAAACGGGTAAGGACGTTTTAGGCTTCCTGAAAAAGCTACACGCCGAGGGAAACACAATCGTTCTGATTACCCATGACAACACCATTGCCGCCCAGGCGGAGCGGGTTATACGCATACAGGACGGACAGATTATGTATGACGGAGAGCCTGACATAACCAAGTTTACCACTGTTGCCCACGCCGGAGATGAGGAGGAAGATACAAATGACGCTTAAAAAGTCTTTCGGCCTCGCTTTTTCAAATCTCATGTTTGATAAGATGCGCTCTCTGCTGACAATGCTGGGTATAATCATAGGCGTTGCGGCCGTTATTATTCTTATCAGTCTTATGGACGGTATGATGGGAATGATGAACGATGAATTTTCAAAGCTGGGCACCGATACCATAACCATCTCTGTTCAAAACAGAGGCGGCAGCCGAACAGTCGATGAGGACGACTTTTACGAATTTGCCCAAAAGAACCCCGAGTATGTTAAGGCGATAAGCCCATCCGTTACCCTGGCAAACGCCGCCGTTAAAACCATGGACTACGACATGACAACCTCAGTCAGCGGCGTTGACGAAAGCTACTTCGGTATAAAAGACCTTGAAATGGAACAGGGCAGATTTCTGCAATACTCCGATATTGACAAAAAGCAAAAAAACTGCGTTATCGGAACCTACATAGAAAAGGAGTTTTTCGGCAGGGGGCAGGGGCTTGGTCAGACCTTTAAAATTAACGGCAAAACCTTTAAGGTTGTGGGCGTCCTCACTGAGGAGGACGACTCTGAAAGCGGCGGCACGGACGAGGTTATATACATTCCGTATACCACTGCAATAACCATGTCCGCCTCATCCTTTATCGGCAGCTACACAGCTCAGGCAGTGGATGTGGACTCGGTCGACAGCGCAATGACAAAGCTTGAGCAGTATCTTGACAACAAGATCGGCGACAGCGACTACTACAACGTCAGCAGCATTAAGCAGATTATGGATATGGCAAACACAATGACGGGAACCATGCAGACACTCCTTGTATGTATAGCGGGAATTTCCCTACTGGTTGGCGGCATAGGTATTATGAACATTATGCTGGTGTCTGTCACGGAACGCACCCGTGAAATTGGTATCAGAAAGTCTCTCGGGGCAAAGGGAAGGGATATTAAATCCCAATTCGTCATTGAGGCTGCCACCGTCAGCGGCGTGGGCGGCATTATCGGAATTGTTGCCGGTTCCATACTGGCTGTGCTGTTCGGGCGTCTTCTTAATCTTAACGCCGTTCCCTCGGCAAGCGCAATAGGAATATCCTTTGGCGTTTCGGTGGGAATCGGTATACTGTTTGGGTATCTGCCCGCAAAGAACGCCGCCGCTCTCAACCCAATCGACGCCCTGCGTCACGAATAATCGGAGGATAATATGAAACATAAAAGACTACTTTCATTATTTTTATCTATAATAATCGCCATGGGTACGTTGGTCTTGCCTGCGGCAGCTCAAAGCGGAGGCAGCAGTGATGTTCAAGCCCTTCTTGCCGAGCTTAAAATTATGAGCGGAGACCCGGACGGAAGCTTCAGACCCTACGACAATGTTACAAGGGGAGAATTTACGAAGGTTGCCGTTGCCTGCTCGGATTACAAGAACAATGTGGCAACAAATCTTTCCGTCTCTCCCTTTAAGGATGTGCCCTACACCCACTGGGCTGCCCCTTACGTAAGAGTAGGAGTTACCAACAATTTGGTTGCCGGTTATCCCGACGCGTCATTCAGACCCGACGAAACCGTCACCTTTGAGGAGGCAATCACCATTATGCTCAGAGTTCTGGGCTATGATGACAGCGATTTCGGCGTTACCTGGCCTAACGGACAGATAGGCATGGCGGATAGCCTCGACATGACCGACAACCTGACCTCAACGGAAATAGGCACGCCCATGACCCGAGAGGATGTGGCGACTCTGGCGTATAACACTCTGCGCACAGCTAAAAAAGGCTCTCAAGCCGAGCAGATTTCCATATTTGACGTAACTGTTGCCGAGGACGTAACCTTGATTTCCACCTCCAGAGAGGACAGCTCAATCCCCGGAGACGAGGTGTTTACCGACAGCGGCTCATATAAAATCCGTTCGGATTTTAACTATGCCTACGTTGGAATGAAGGGCGACCTTGCCCTAAAAAACAACAAGACGGTTATAGGCTTTATTCCCAACACGGACGAAAGTCCCAAGGAACAGTATGTTGTGTACTCCGTTTTGAGCGATAATCTTATTGTATACAAAGACGGAGCCATGACAAATCTTGACATTCCCTCAGGCACAGTAACCTATGACGGAACGACAAAAACTTCATTCGCTTCGGTGAAATCATCACTGGAAATGGGTGACGTTCTCAACGTTAAAAGCTCAAACGGCAATATTGATTATATCGTTTACGAAAAGGGCAATATGAAAGGTCCTTATACCGTTTCTGTTTCGGATAACTGGGCGGAAAATCTGGGAATGACCTCCTCCACCTCTATTATGCGGGGCGGTGTTTCCTGCAGTATTTCCGACATAAAGGACTATGACATATTATACTACATTCCCGAACTTGATATGGCTTTTGCATACACAACAAAGATTACCGGCGTGTATGAAAAGGCAAGCCCCAACAAGGATAACCCCACAGAGGTTGTTGTCTCGGGCACAACCTATAAGGTTGAGGGAGCAAATGCGTTTAAAAAGCTCTCCTCCAGCGGAAGCCTCGCCATGGGCGAAACGGTAACGCTGCTGCTGGGCAAAAACAACGATATTGCCGATGTGGTAACCTCCTCCGTCACCAATACCTCGGTTGTGGGCTTCCTGTGCGAAACAGGCACAAAGACCTACACCTCAGACGATTTAAAGGATTACTCCAATTACTACATCAAGGTTGTTACCCCAAGCGGCGAAGCCTATGACTACACCTGTAACCAAAACTATGAGGACATGAAAAACTCTGTTATAACCGTTACGATTACGGACGGAATAGCTAAAATCACCCGTGCGGACAGTGCAAAGCCAAACGGCAGCTTTAACTGGTCATCTCAAAAGCTGGGCGGCGAAAAACTGGCAAGTGATTTGGAAATACTCGATGTGGGAACCACCGACTCAAACGGTCCCTCTCTTTACACAAAGGTATATCCCAGCCGTCTTGACGGGGTCAGCATCACTTCAAACAAGATACTGTATTCCCGCAAGAACTCCGCAGGCGAGATTGATCAGCTTATCCTCAACGATGTAACAGGCGACTCCTACACATTCGGCGTAGCCTCGGAGGTTTCCCGCTCAAGCGGCGGACTTATGGCAAGCGGCACTTATACCTATATCGTAAACGGAACAACCTATTCCTTTGCCAGTCAGTCAACAGTGTTCACGGTAAACAGCGGTCAGGGTATCAGGCTTTCATCAGCCCCAAACCCAAGCATAATGACCCAACTGACCCAAGTAAACGGAACGGTGAATATTACCGATATTTCCACCCTTACCGCCGACGGCAAGGAATACGCAATCTCACCTGAGGTTCAGGTATATGAGAAAGAATATTCGGGCTCAACCATATACAGATTAAAGCCGATCAGCGAGATTGTGGGCACGCAGTCTCACACGCTATACGCTTATTATGACAGGCTCCCCTCTGTAGGCGGCAGAATAAGAATAATAATTGCAGTGAAAAAATAAATTTGATTTAAACACTCAAAAATCCCTCGGGGCTTCCGAGGGATTTTTGGAATTTGCAAATTTATATTTAAAATCTTTCGCCCACCCTATTGCGCTCGCCGCCTCCGCCCCGAGCGCAGATCGTTCTCCCTTCGGGAGAAACGAGTTAGGGGACGTTGTCCCCTAAAACCCCTGCTAAAATAGTAAATTTACAAAAACTGTTCGCTCTTTTAAAAAGACTTGACTATTCCCAGCCAGAACGAAAAAACATAGCCTAAATTAGACTTAAAATCATTCCATGCATTTCCCTTTGTCAGAGGTTTTAGGTTTATATCGCTGTTGGCGATCAGATTAAAGCTGCCGTAATTCTCGCCGTTTACCGTAACCGTACCTGAGCCCACAACATCTCCCGCCTTTACGGGGAACTTCAAGTCAGGGCTTATATTAGTATCGGTTGTAATCTTATCTTCATCGCACACAGGGAATATATATGTCTTATCAGGACTGACTCCGCAGTAACCCAGCAGACCGAAGCCCGCAACCACCTTATCTATAATCTGATTGGTGGAAATAAGCTCGGTATTTTTATACTTTTCAAACATTTCATTGTGCAGGCTGATATGGTCATTCCAATCGTTAGGGTCGTTAAGGGTTACGCAAATCAAGGTCATACCCTCTCTGTTGACAGCAGACACCAGGCAACGTCCTGCCTTTTGAGTGTACCCTGTTTTTACGCCTATGCACCCTTCAAGCATACTCAGTAGCTTGTTATGGTTTCCAAGCTCCCGATTGTACTCCCTTCCCTCCCAAGGAATTGACTTTTTCGCTGTGGCAACAATTTCGGCAAACTTAGGCTCCTCCAGAGCGTATTTGGTTATTACCGCAAGCTCCCGCGCTGTTGTATAATGTGTATCCGAGGGCAGTCCGTTTGGATTGTCAAAATGGGTTTGTGTTAGTCCCATATCCGCAGCGGTTTCGTTCATCATCTCCACAAATCTTTCCACGCTTCCGCCAACCTGCTCCGCAACGGCAACCGCCGCGTCGTTTCCGGACTCAAGCATCAGCCCGTACAATAAGTTTTCCAAGGTTATATGCTCGCCCTTTTCCAGATATATGCTGGAGCCCTCAACTCCTGCGGCGTTCTCGCTGACCTCTACAACGTCCCCTAAATTCCCGTATTTCACAGCTACGTACGCTGTCATAATCTTTGTCGTGCTCGCCATGGGCAGCTCCCAATCGGCATTTTTGTTATACAGAACCCGCCCCGACTGCATCTCGATTACCGCAGCCGCCTGAGCCGAGTTGTCAGCGGCAAAGGTTCCCATTGTGCCGCCTATGGTTATTAACCCCAAAACAAAAATAAATACTGCTGCCCTGATAAGCCTATTCACCATATCTTTCATCTCCGATAAAATGTTGTCCATAATACAATATATATTCGCGCACAGCTAAACTATACGCGACAAATTTCGCAATCTCTGCACCAAAAATCCCCGCCTTAAATCAGGCGGGGACAAAGAATTAACTTTCCTGCAGGCTCTTGCCTAAATCAATCAGTGAACCTCGTGAGACACAGCCGCCTCTAAAATATTATCATATGCCCAGAAGCCCGGCTGTATATCCCAGAACGGATTTTCCTTACTAGTGCTGCAAACGGGATATCTTCCCAAAATCCTGTTCATCATCATTACAACCGATGAACGAATCATGTTCTCGTTGGGGTGGAACTCTCCGTTTTCGTCACCGCCTACATATCCGTTGTCACGCAGCGCAGCTATATAGCCGTCTGCCATGTGACCCTTGCAGTCCACAAAGCCGCTTTCGCCCGACGGGTTAAGCCCCAGATACCTGCACGCCAAAATAGCAAACTCCGCCTTTGTCATATTATCATCCGGACGGTAGTTTCCAAACACATCGCCTGTGACAAAGCCCACAGAGTTCAGGAACGCCACATAGTTGTAATACCACGCCCAGGTTGGCACATCGCCCAAAGTTGTGGAGTACACCGTGTTGGGGTCAAAGCTGTCACTCAGCTTAGCAAGCATCGTCGCCGCCTCTGCCCTGGTGATAGTTCCCGAGGGTCTGAAGGAGCCGTCGTCATAGCCGCTCATATACGCCTCATCATAAGTCCGCTCTATTTTACCTTCCTCATTTTTAAGGGAGAGACCGTACCGGGAAGCTATACCCTTTGCGTCAGCCGCAGCCATTTTCCGCAGCGCCACATCGTTGTTGTAATATATCAGGTCATCGTAACAGGTAAGGTAACAATGGTCAACGGAAATTGTCGGTATATCACGGTACGCACACTCGCGCATTACCGCCGAAAAATCCGCCAGACGCTGACCGTCCCACCACATATTGCCCGTTCCCGACGCCTTTGTATAAACTCCGGCAGAGGTGTCAATCCCCAGACCTGAGAGCTCAGATAAAATACTGAACCCCAAATCAGGCTCTGTATACTCCCACAGCCCTGAAGCGCACACAGAGGCGCCGTGAACCATTCGATCACTTGAAGAATTAAAGTGCAGGCTTACAACAATATCAGCGCCCACTCTCTGGGCGTACTCCGCCCTCTCAACGCTTGTCATATGATAGTCCGCATAGCGCGTCAGGTTCACCGAAACGCCCTTGTACTTACGAAGCTCATACTGTATATACTGGGCAAGCTTAAAGGTCAAATTCTTCTCCTGAAACTCCAAGCCCCCCACAGAGGTTGCTCCCTGGTCGGTTCCGCCATGTCCCGGGTCAAGCACAATATTCACAACGCCGTTTTCGGCGTGAACCTCCTGCGCAGGTGCAAAGCCCAATGATGCCGCCAACACTGAGACTGACGCCATTAAGGCAATCAATCTGATTAATTTCACTTTTCGCATTCAAAAACTGCTCCTAAATCATTATTGCTGTCTGCTAAAGTTATTCGTCCTCCGCCTCATCGGGGACATATTCATAGTCTGTCGGCTCCTCGTCTGCCACTACCTTGCTGCCTGCTCTGGCAGAGGACACAAACTCGCTGACCTTATCAATCGCCGTGGGAACAGCGTCGATAATCCTGTCGTATATACTGTTCTCCTCGCTGACCGGTACCATTCTGATCTTACCGTTACCCACAACCAAAAAACCAACCGGGGTTAAGGACAAGCCGCCGCCTGTTCCGCCGCCGAAAAGGTTGTTTGCCTCATCGGGGTTTTCGCCGATGAGCTTTTTATTCTTAGGGAACTCGGAACCGCCTACGCCAAAGCCCAAAGCAACCTTGGAGATCGGCATAATCAGGTTACCGTCCGGCGTTGTTATAGGATTGCCCACAATAGTATTAACGTCTATAATCTCTTTAAGCCCTTTTAGGGCAGACGCCATAAGACCCTCAATCGGATGCTTGTCTGATAATTCTGACATTCTTAACACTTCCTTTAATATAATTTATAATAAAAGGCACAAGAGCTGCTATCAGCGCATTTACAATATAAGCCGCTCTTGTCTTAATTTTAATTCCCGCTTCAAATCCGAAACACGGATTAACGTAGTTGGGGTCAAGGTACAAAACTATTCCCCTGTCTGTTTTAAAGTATTGCCTGATCCACGGATTTATCATTTCCGCAAGGGCGTAAAAACCTCCGTATGCCATACCCGTCTTATCAGGCTCACCGAGACCGAACATAATATACAAGTCCAGCCGATTTAGTCTGATTTTATTTTTCAGGTGACCGAAAAACCTGCCCAAAGCCGTCTTTCCGTCCCTGATTATACCGGTGTACTTTTCAAAGACGTATTTTATGCCGTCAAAGTCCGGAAAGTTCTTCTCGCTGTTCCACATTCGCTTTAAGTCTTGGCTGAACCCTCCCGGCTCCTCCTCGCCTTTTTCCTCCGTCTCTGCCTCGTCCGCCTCCTCAGATTCCTTATTCTGAGGCTCGGGCTCCTCCGTCTCAGGCTTAGGCAACGTTATCTCCCGCTTAAACAAGCGAAACATACTAATGGTTAAAATAGTTTTTTTGCCGTTTGAGGCAAGCTCCAGAGTTATGGTTGACCACAGCGCAAAAGCGATTATAAATACAACTATCCCGATTATAATTAACGCTATGCGCAAGGGTAACACCTCCGAATGTACTACTGCTCCTCCTCGGTCAAGTCCTCAAGCTCCAGCTGCTCCTGAACCCGCTCAAGCTCCAGCTGCTCCATGTCCGTATCCTCCGGGACAGCCAAGGAGTCAAACTCAGGCAGGTCGCTTATGCTCTCAATCCCAAAGGTCTGCAAAAACTCGTTTGTGGTTCCGAACAGGATAGGTCTGCCGGGAGCGTCTTTAAGCCGCCCTACTTCTGCGATGAACTTTCGCTCAATCAGACGGTTGACAATATAGTCGCAGTTCACTCCGCGTATATGCTCAATTGTTGCCCGAGTTACGGGCTGCTTATACGCCACAATCGCCAAAACCTCAATCGCCGCATTGGACAGCTGCATCTTCCGCGGCGGCTTCATCAGCATTGAGACATACTCCTTGTACTCGCCTCTGGTGCACATTCTATAGGAGTCCTCAAGTCTGATTATGCGGATGCCTCGCTTTTCGTAGTTATAGGCGTCCATCATCTTTTTTATTATTTCCCTCAGGGACTTTTTATCGACGTCTACTATATCGGCTATTCTGTCAAGCTCCACAGCCTCTCCCGCCGCGAACAGCAGACTTTCAACAATTGCCTGAATTTCCCTGATTTCCATTATTGTTTCTCCTAAATCATAAACTATTCATAAATACTAATCCTCAACGCCGCTCAAATCCAGCTCGGCATTGTCGCCCCTTGTGACCACGGGATTTGAAATATCTCCGTTTTCGCCGTACTCCACCTTAATCTGGTTAAGTCTTACCATTTCGAGAACCGCCAGGAACGAAGCGACAGCTTCCGGTCTGGATTTTGCCGTGACAAACAACTCCTTAAAGAAGACGCGGGTGCGCTTTACAAGCTTGTCCCATATGCTTCTCACTCTGGAGCGAACGGAAACCTTTTCGTGTCCCACAATTCCCTCAAAGGAATGCTTTGGGGGAGGCAGCTTTCGCTCCATCTTTTGGTATGCCTGCTTGTAGGCAAGCACAAGGTTCTCCGGCGTGAGCTTTGAATAATTCCACTCAGCAGGCGGCCTCTCTATTTTGTCCGGCTCCTTATAGAACATAGTCTCGCCTATGCCCTTGCGCGCGTCTAAGTACTCCGCCGCCGCCTTGATTTTTCTGTACTCCTCAAGACGCTTTACAAGCTCCTCGCGGGGATCCTCCTCCTCGTCGTCCTCAGGCTTCGGCAACAGCATTCTTGACTTAATTTGCAGCAAGGTAGCCGCCAGCACCAGGAACTCACTGGAAATATCCAGATTGTACTCCTTCATCTGCTGCATAACCTCAAAGTACTGACTTACTATCAGATTTATGGGTATATCATAAATACTCACCTTGTTCTTTCTTATAAGGGTGAGCAGCAAATCAAGAGGCCCCTCAAAATCCAAAACCTTAAAGTTTAAATGTTCCATTTACGAAATCACTAATCCTAACAATCTTAGTGTATAAACAGGCCGATTATCAAATCGTAAAAATTAATTATGCCCGACACACATATATTCAAAAATCTGTTAAACACAGAAAAGTTCATAAGCAGAATAAGCAGGATAAAACCAAAACGCTCATACTGCATATACTTAAAATACAAATCCGTCGGCAATACTGAACTGAGCACCTTTGAGCCGTCAAGAGGCGGTATTGGTATCAAATTAAATATACCGAGACCCAGGTTCATGATTACCAGGTAGTAAAACAGCATATACAGCACCGAAGCAATGTCATACCCCACTCCGGCAGTTCTAAAGGTCATACCCCCAAGAACAACAACACCAATCTGCGCCAGAAACGCCAGAATGAAATTCATCAAGGGTCCCGCAAGAGAGGTTAAAACCATTCCGCCCTTCTTGTTGTTAAAATTATATGGATTGACCGGAACAGGCTTCGCCCAGCCGAAGCCGAACAACAACAAGCACAAACCGCCGATCGGGTCAATATGCTGAATGGGGTTAAGGCTCAGCCTCCCCTGGCTGCGGGCGGTATTATCCCCCATCAGATATGCGGCAAGACCGTGCCCCATCTCGTGTATTGAAAGCGACAAAAGCACGCAAAAAACACCTACCAATATCATCAGCAGCTTTTGCATACCGGTCATATCGGAACTGCTCAAAATACTTAAAAGCATCTAAATCCCTCCGGCTTAAAGGTCGTTCATAATCAAATCATCATAGGACTCGCGCTTAACAGCAAGTCTTGTCTCTCCATCCTTTACCATAACAATAGGCAGTCTGGGTATTCTGTTATAGTTGCTCGCCATGGAGTAATTATACGCACCTGTTGCCAGAACCGCAATCAGGTCTCCCGCCTTAACCTCGGGAAGCTTTGCGTCCTTAATCAGAATATCTCCCGATTCGCAGCACTTGCCCGCAATTGTTGCCGTCAACGTCTTTTCAGCCAACGGCTCATGTACGCGGACAGCCTCGTACTCGCTTTCGTACAAAATATATCTCGGGTTGTCGCCCATACCACCGTCAACAGACACGTAGGTTCTGATGTCGGGGATTTCCTTAACGGCGCCCACCTTGTATACGGTGAGGCCTGTCTCTGCGGTAATTGAGCGCCCGGGCTCCATCACGATATAGGGCAGCGAGATTTCTCTCTTCTCGGAAATACCTCTTACAACCTTAGACACCGCCTGAATATACTTGTCATAGTCAATAGGCGTATCCTGCTCGGTGTACTTTATGCCGTAGCCTCCGCCCAGATTTAACTCTCTTAATGAGATGTTATATTTATCCCTCATATCGCCGATAAAGTTCATCATTTTTTCAGCGGCAAGCTCAAAGGGAGCAAGGTCAAAAATCTGAGAACCGATATGGCAGTGCACGCCGACCACGTTTACGTTCGGCATCTCGCTTGCAGTCTTAATAATTTCCTCCGCTTCTCCCGTCTCAAGGGCAACGCCGAACTTGGAGTCTATCTGTCCCGTGCGGATAAAGCTGTGAGTATGCGCATCGATACCGGGCTTGATTCTGAACATAATATCAGCGGTAACGCCCATCTCTCCCGCCATTTTATTAAGGGTTTCAAGCTCGAAAACATTGTCCACAACAATCCTGCCGACGCCGCTTTCAAGAGCCATTTTCAGCTCGTCATCCGTCTTGTTGTTGCCGTGAAAGTAAATCTTCTCCGAAGGGAAGTCCGCCTTCAGGGCTGTGTAAAGCTCGCCGCCCGACACCACGTCAATGCCCATATTTTCCTCTTTCATAACACGGTATATATACTTGCAGGAAAGCGCCTTGCTGGCATACAAAACAATTCCGTTACCGCCGTAATACTCCTCCATCGCCTTGTTATATACACGGCAATTGCTGCGGATTTGATTTTCATCCATTATATACGCAGGGGTTCCGTATTCCTTTGCGATTTCGGCAACGTCAACGCCGCCGATTGCAAGATTGCCGTTATCGCCCACGCTCAGGCTGCTCATAACAAAATCCATTGGTATTCCTCCTAATCTTTTGTACTAATCATCTATCCTACAATAGTAACATAAACACTCGGCTTTGTCAATAAATTGTGCCACAAAATTTCAGTCCCCAACTTTATAGAATATATTGCCTTTTGCTGACATAATATTATTCAGGAGGTGCTCATATGAGGATTTGGTTTATCGGGAAAAAAGCCGGTATTTTTTTAGGCGTTATTGTTGTGCTGTTTTTTGCCTTGATACTGATGGGGCATTTTAATAAGAGCTCTGCCGCAATGAGCGTTACTGCCGCCGCCGAGCGGGATTTGCCCATATACTGCGTGGAAAAGGACGAAAACGACAAGAGGATTTCCATATCCTTTGACGCGGCATGGGACAACAGCGACAGCGAGATGATAAGCAATATTCTTGTGGAGAGAAATATCAGAACAACCTTTTTTGTTGTGGGGGATTGGGTTGACAAATATCCCGAAACCGTAAAAATGCTGTCTGACGCCGGGCACGAGGTGATGAATCATTCCTCCAAGCATCCGCACATGACTCAGATTTCAACCGAAAAAATGAAGCAGGAGCTTGAGGACTGCGGCAGCAAAATCGAGAGCATTACCGGGAATAAGCCCAATCTTTTCAGGCCGCCATACGGGGACTACAACAACGATGTTGTGAAAACCGCCCGCGAATGCGGATACTACACAATCCAGTGGAACATTGACAGCCTTGACTGGAAAGACTTGACCGCAGACGAAATATATAAACGGGTTGTGCCCAAGGTCACTCCCGGATCAATCATTTTGTTCCACAACGCCGCAAAGCATACTCCCGAGGCACTGCCGAAGATTTTAGACGATCTTATGGCGCAGGGCTACGAAATAGTTCCGATTTCGGAGCTGATTATAAAAGACAACTATAAGATTGACGCAAACGGAATGCAATACAGCATAAATCAAGAACAATCGGAGGTCAGCGATGATAAACGAGATAACTGAAAATTCATTTCCCGAAAACAATTACTTTGCCAACAACATGGTGTCCTTGGCAGGGAAAATCACCAAACACCCTGAACTGTCTCACGAAATATACGGAGAAAAATATTATATTTCCGAAGTGGCGGTAAACAGGCTGAGCAGCAAAGCAGATTTAATACCGATAACCATTTCGGAGCGGCAGTTTGTTACATACTGTCCCACAAAAGGCGACTATGTTAAAATCCTGGGGCAGTACCGTTCATACAATAATTACAGCGGCGTAGGCAACAGGCTCATATTAACCGTGTTTGTCAAGAGTATATGCTGCTTGACAGAAAAAGAATTTGAAGAAGTGAACCTAAGCTCCAATCCAAACCGGATATACCTAAACGGATTTATATGCAAAAAGCCCACCTACAGAACCACTCCGTCAAACAGAGAAATCTCGGATATTCTGCTGGCGGTAAACCGCCGCTACAGTAACAAGTCTGACTACATTCCCTGCATTGCCTGGGGAACAAACGCAGTCTACGTAAGCTCTCTTGAGGTGGGAACTAATCTGATAATTCAAGGAAGAATACAGAGCCGCGAATACCAGAAGCACATAAGCGAAACAGAGATAGTAAACAAAACAGCATACGAGGTTTCTGTATCACAGCTTGAAATTGTGGAATAAAAAATAGCATAACCCCTTTGCTCCTGACAAACAACAATTTTCAGGAGCAATTCTATTATGCTATTCAAATTGCGTAAATTAAATATATTCTTTGAATACCTTTCTCATTTTAACCACAATATCTATTATTTGATTCATAAGAAAATCATAATTTGAATGGTCATCAAAGCTTAACCCATTGATAATATATTTTATTCTGGAGGCTTTCTTGTTATTCAATCTGTTCCATTCGAGACTTAATCCAAGTTCAGCTTCTATACTGTCCTTTTCGGCATAGAGATCATCAAATAAATCTTTATTACCACGTATGTAAAGCTCAACAACTACTAACCCATCCTTGTTTACCAGGTCAACGGTAACATGCGCCTCACTTGAACCTACCGCTATGTTGTACCAATGATCTGCCGTTGGTTTTCGTATGTTAAACGGTTTTCCCCTGTTAACTACGATTTGATTAAATTGTTCCCAAAAAACCAACCTTTCTGACTGACTTTTATTTAATTCGTCATCCAAAACATTAGATTTGTTACCGCTCTTGACAAAACCATTAGGCTTTTCAACCACTTCAAATTTGGGCGCATAATCAGAATTACCGATTTTGTATGCATGAATTTCAATTAAAAAGAAATTAATATCATCAACTGTGTTATTATTCAACCATTCTATAGCCGCTCTGTGCTCTTCCTTCGCATTCCTGACAACCCAAACCACTATTTTTGCACCCAAACCTGCTGCATAAGTTATTATTTTACCCAAATGGTCATGATTGGTACTCTCAAGCTGATTTTCAATAACAACCCTGACACCTGATATTTCGTCAACGGCAACCATATCACAACGGTAAGGACCTACATAAACCTCTTTGTCAACATTTATCAGAGTTAATCCCAAAATCTCGTTGAGATATTCAATGTTATCATTTTTAGCAAGCCAATTTGAAAAACCGTACTGCTCATGTTTCCACAACTCCCTCACATCAACCTCAACCAGCTTCCCTATATTAGCCAAAAATCTCCCTCCAATTATCATAAATAATTAAAAAATTAATACAAAATTTAAAGAGGACGGCTGCCCGTCCTCTTTATTAAGTCTCATCACATTTTTGGTTCGGAGCTTTCATCTAACTTGATTTCATAATATACGCATTTCAAACCTTTTCGACGTTCTTGCACTTGTTCAAACAATCGCCGGTTAAATGCTCCGAATTTATAAGAATTGCTCTTTTAGCTTTTATAAGATAGCTCCTCTACCTTTGCTCGCATCTATCTTCCGAGATAAACACGAGTGCTTCGTTCTGTGAATCAACTGAGTCCTGAGCTAAAAACACATCGCATCACCTCCGTTAAAACAAAACACACTATGCTTTGTGCTTGCTCAAAATTCGATAATCAGAAATTTAAAGCTAAATTAAACTACCAAGTTAATTTTATTTTAATATCTGCTGTTTGCTATAAGAGCTATCGCAAATATTTTAATTACCGTTTCTGTTCCGATAATCAACTTTTATTCCTACGTCATACCTTTATTATCCTTACATCTCATCTCTTAAGATTTCCTTATTCCGTATGACAAGGGATTTTAAAATTAACTTTTTATTAACCACCTATACTTATCTTTAACCATATGAGTAATCCGATAAATATTTTAAATTATCGTTTCTATTCCGAAAATTTAATTTTTGTGATTAATAATTATTTCTTCTCTACCTACCGCCAAATACCAAACGCGAATATTCTATATTATGTTAATTATTAATTTCTTAATATCCTAACACTTATAAATACTCTTGCCCGATACTTGTTTTTAGCTTTAAAAATCACTTCCTTTATCTTGTCTTTATTATACAACCAAAATCTGATTTTGTCAAGCTTTTTTATTAAAAAACTTCAAATTTTTCAATTTTAAAAATCAACGTTTTTACGGAGGTTTCTGCACTTTATCCAACACGTGTATATTATAATTTAAAATTAGATAAAATATCAACAAAATCTGCCGTTTAGCCCCTGATTTTCCCGAAAATTACAGTTATTTTGTCATCAAATTTTACAGCAAAAGTCGTAATTTCGCTTTGTGAACATTTACTAATAAATTCATATCATCAAGGGCACAAAATCGTTAATTTCAAGAGCGTCTTTTTCCACGTTACAATCAAGGCAGATAATGTCAACTCCCTTTGATTTTGCCATCTTTAACGCCTCAGCGAAAGCCGAGTGAGTTTTCACGTTGGGCGTAAAATATTTAACGCCTTTCATCTGAATAACAAAGGCTATGCAGCCGCCGTATCCCTGTTCCACACAGCTGCAGAGAGTGTTAATATGCTTAATTCCCCGCTCGGTGGGCGCATCGGGAAACATAACAACACCCTCCTCTTCCAGGGTCACTCCCTTAACCTCCGCGAAAATTTTCCTGTTGTCGGCTTCGATATAAAAGTCAAATCTCGAGTGCCCAAACACGGTTTCGGGTTTTATCAGACTTACGTTTTTAAAGTAAGTCTCTTTAAGCAGCCATTCGTGAAATACCTTGTTGGGAGCCTGGCTGTCCATATTAATCAGCCTTTCCCCTTTGCACACAGTAATCAGGTCATATTTAGTCTTGCGGTTTGGGTTGTCAGATTTATTCACAAAGACCTTTGCGCCGGGAACAAGCAGCTCTTTGCAGCGCCCTGTATTTTTCACATGGCAGACTTGTTTCTTGCCGTCTATCTCAACATTTGCAATAAACCTGTTGGGTCTGCTGATAAAAACGCCCTCATAAATATTGTTATAAGTCATAATTCTTCCTGCTTTGAGTAATACAGCTTTGCCAGCAGTTCTTTGCCCGTTCTTGTTTTAAAGAAGTTCCGCTCAGCCGCTTTTATTGCCGAAAGGTCAAGATTGTCCTCATAGGCGTTTACCAAAAAATCCGCTTCAATCAAAATTTGATAGTCCGCTCCGTCAACCATATTATAGGTGTGATGGTGCCCCACCAAGAACAATATGCGGTCAACCGTTTCTCTATCCAAGCCCAAAGGCTCCGCCAAGGCTTTGGCAACCGTCGGCCCCTCAATTTCCTGATACTTGCCCGCCGAGGAATTGTACTTCGCCTCGCTTACCTTAATTCCGCAATCATGTACTATCGCTGCCAGAACAAGAGGCGTATATTCTTTGTCTGCAAGGTTCTCGCCCGCGCCTATGGTTTTGGCAAATGTATACACCTTAATTAAGTGATTTATCCGCCTTACGTCTCCGTCAAAATAATCAATCGTGTTTAGCAACAGCCTATTTTCAAGCTCGTTTATATCCTGCAAGTATACCCTCTCCAATCCGATATTTAAAATCAGTCAAGCACCGTGTTGTTCCAGATTTTCGTAATCTTCTCAGCAGTTGCCTCAAAGTTATCCTCACTGTTGGTCTCAAGGATCGCGTTGATAACCGGAGTATACCTTTTTGCGTACTTAAACAAGTATTCATAATCGTAAACGCCGTCAGCGGTCAGGCGACCCTCCTTAACCCCGTTCACAACCTCAAAGTCCTTAAAGTGAAGAATGCCTATTCTGTCGCCGTACAGGCTGTACACCTCATCAACAATTTTATGCTGCTCCTCCTTGTCGTTCATATCGGTAATATTAACCGGGTCAAAAATAATCGAAACGTTGGGCGAGTTAATCTCATCCAAAAATCTCTTTGTCATTTTCGGATTGTACATACTGTGCTTTGTTACGGTTTCAACACCTACAATGCTTCCCAGCTTTTCTGCGCAGTCAACTATCTCGCGCATACTGTTAAAAAATCTCTCGTAGTTTTCCTCTGTGTGGGTCTCGTCAATCGAGTTGTAAAAGCCCGTCTCTGTTCCAACCATGTCACATCCCAAATAACGGGCAAACTTCAAGTGTGCTTTAAACCATTCGATTTCGCCGCGGCGTTTTTCCTCATCGGGGTTGACGGGGTTAATATAACAGCCCAATACCGATACTCTCAAACCGTGGCTTGCGAGAGTGTCCTTTATGTACCTGCCAAGCTCCGGGGTCAGCACGCTGTTCTGCCACTTTATATTCTTAAATGATTTTTTAAGCGCAAGCTGAATATGGGTTGCCCCAACCTTTTCCAGGGTTTCCGCAATCGTTTCAATATCCGTCGCGCTTGTGTCATGACCTCTCATACCCAAGTTTAATTGATTAAACATTTTATCATCTCCTTGTTTATATTTTTATAAAAAATTATTATCAAAAAATTTTGTCAAAGCCTTTATCAAAATACAATTTAAAATATGTTTCCTCCGTTTGGGAAACGGGGTTAAACAACTAAATTATACCTTAATATTTTCATTTTGTGCACTGTTTTTTTGCCCAATATAACATTTTTTAGGCTTAATTGCCTTATTGACCTTGTGCAAAGCCAAACATTAAGATAAAATCAGTAGTCGCACAAAAAGATTTATTAACACGGAGGCGCATAAAGTGAGTGAAAAAAAACGTATAAACGGACAGAGGTTTTGGGAAGCGGGCGTAATGCTGGCAGAAACCGTTATGAGAAATAATTCCCCCATTATCAGTGAAAAGTGGCAATATGACTGCGGGCTGACGCTTTTGGGAATTGGGGCTCTTTACGAAAAGGGCGGAGACAGCCGTTACTTTGATTATATCAAAAACAGCATGGATTACTTTATCAATGACGACGGTACCATAAACAAGTATGACCCGACCTTATATAACATTGACCACATCAACAACGGCAAAAACTGCTTCTGGCTGTACAACAAAACAGGCGATGAGAAATACATAAAGGCTGTTGAAATCCTGAAAAAGCAACTCAGCTCCCAGCCGCGCACACAGTCGGGAGCATACTTCCACAAGCTCATATATCCGAATCAGATTTGGCTTGACGGACTGTACATGGGAGAGCCGTTCTGCGCTCAATACGCCAAGGAGTGCGGCCACCCCGAAAACTTTGACGATGTTGTGGCTCAATTTGTCATTGCCGAAAGGTCAACCTACGAGCCCCGCTGCGGGCTGTATGCTCACGGCTGTGACGAGTCGAAAACCGTGTTCTGGGCAGACAAGGAGACAGGGCGTTCCATGAACGTCTGGGGTCGTGCCTGCGGCTGGTTCTGCATGGCGCTGCTTGACTCTCTCGACTTTATTCCCGCGGAGCACCCGGGGCATAAAACCCTCGTGGATATGTTCGCCAAGGTGATTGCAAACATTGTAAAATATCAGGACGAAAGCGGAGTTTGGTATCAGGTGCCCGACAACAGGCGCAGCGACAACTATAAGGAAGCAACCTGCTCCTGTATGTTTGCCTACTCTCTGAATAAGGCGATTAAAAAGGGCTATATCGATGAAAATACATATAAGCCGTACCTGCTCAAAGCAGTGGACGGAATTTTTAATGAGTTTGTCAGAATAGACGAGGAGACAAATTCTCTCTACCTGACAAACTGCTGTGCGGTTGCGGGACTGGGACCTGAAAACGTCCACGAACGGGACGGCAGCCTTGACTACTACTTCAGCGAGCCCATAATTGAAAACGACAACAAGGGCGTGGGTCCGTTCCTGCTGTTGGCTTCGGATTATATTTATTAAAAAAAGCGTGACAACAAAAAATCTTTATGTTATAATCTAAGGAAAGATGTAACCTAATCGGAAGGTTACATTCATGATTTCAGCGGGAGTTAAGACTATGATTTTAAAGAGTATCGAAATGCAGGGCTTTAAGTCCTTTGCCGACAAGATCTATCTGGACTTCAATTCGGGCATAACCGCAATTGTAGGGCCTAACGGTTCAGGCAAGAGCAATATTTCAGACGCCATACGCTGGGTTATGGGCGAGCAGAGTATTAAGTCGCTCCGCGGCAGCAAAATGGAGGACGTTATCTTTGCCGGAACCGAGAAGCGAAAGGCTCTGGGCTTTGCTGAGGTAACCCTTAACCTGAACAATGAGGACAAGATTTTTGACATTGACTTTCCCGAGGTTCAGGTAACGAGGCGGCTGTACCGCAGCGGCGAAAGCGAATACTATATTAACAAGACCCTGTGCAGACTGCGGGACGTACATGAGCTGTTTATGGACACAGGTCTGGGCAGAGACGGATATTCTATTGTAGGGCAGGGACAGATTGACAGTATTCTCAGCACCAAATCTGAGGACAGGCGGCAGATTTTTGAGGAAGCCTCCGGCATTTCCAAATATAAATACCGCAAAAACGAGGCAGAGAAAAAGCTTGACCGCACAACCGAGAACATAACCAGAGTTCAGGACATTTTAGGGGAGCTGGAGACCCAGCTTGAACCCCTCAAAAGACAGTCGGAAAAAGCGAAAAAGTACCTTGTGTTCCGCGATGAGATGAAGGAGCTTGAGATAAACGTTTCGGTTATTAACATTGAGCGGAAACGCGCCTCCCTGAAAAAGCTGAAGCAGGATATAGACATATATTCAAGCCAGATAACAGATTTGGAAGCCGAGATTTCTCAAAATGACGAAAAGGTTTCTTCCATGTACGCGGAGACGGAGAAAATCGACCGTGACAGCGAAGCTGTCAGAGAATCTGAAAAGCAGCTCGTTGACCTGATGAACACCATGACAAATCGGAACAATCTTGCAGAAAATGATATTGAGCACTCAAAAAGCACAATTGAAAGACTTCGCAGCGAGATTGACGAAAGCGGCTCCCGCTCACTGGAGCTTGACCGAGAGCTTAAGGAACTGACCGTCTCCCTTGACTCTCTGAACACCCAAAGCGCCGCCATTGAGAAAACCTCTGTTGAAATGTCCGACAAGAGCCGACAGGCGGGAATGGACGTTTCGGAGCACAGGCAGAAAATAGATGAAATTAAGGATGATATTCTAAAGAGAACTGCCGAGGCGGACAGCCAAAGGAGCCTGATTGAGAGCAAGAATATCTTGATTGACAACTTCACCTCCAGAACCTCGGTAATCCGCAAGGAATTGGAGGAAAAGGATTTAGGCCTTGCCCAAATGAACGACCGTCTAAGGGCGCTGTGCGATGAAATCGATAAGACCGAAGAGCACTCCCAAAGGCTCAAAGACAAGATAAACAGCTTTGAGGAACAGTACGGCGTTAAAAATGCTTCCATGCAGAAGCTGATCTCAGAAAAAAATCAAAACAGCATTAAGCTGGGTCAGCTAACCTCAAAAAGGAAAATGTTGGTCGATATGGAGCAAAGCCTTGACGGATACAGCAGAGGCGTTAAGGGAATAATGAACGCCTATAAAAAGAACAGGCTGCCGGGCGTCAATATCCGAGGCCCCTTGGCGCAGCTGATAAAGACGGACAAAAAGTATATTGTGGCAATCGAAACGGCACTGGGAGGCGCCGCCCAGAATATAGTTACGGACACTGCCGAGGACGCAAAGGCGGCGATAAAATACCTAAAGCAAAACAATCTGGGTCGGGCAACCTTTTTGCCTGTTTCCAACATAAAGGGCAGAGCCTTTAACAATCCTGCCGCTGCAAAACTAAAAGGATACATCGGAACGGCGGACTCTCTGGTTGAGTTTGACGAGACTTACAGAAATATAGTCAGCAGCGTTCTTTCGGGGACGGTTATTGTTGACAATATAGACAACGCCGTTGCCATGGGCAAGAAATGTGCCCACAAGTTCAAAATCGTCACCCTTGGCGGCGATGTGGTTCAGGCAGGCGGAGCCATGACAGGCGGAAGCGTTGCCAAATCCACAGGTTCTCTTTCGAGAACAGGGGAAATCCATGAGCTGGAAACACAAATCAGGGAACTGGAAAAAGTCATCGTAGGCAACGCAAAGGACATAAATGCTCTGTCTATGGAGACAAACAGTCTCCTTGAAGATATTAAGAACAATAACGACAGACTTTCATCCTACAATGAGCAGATGATAAAGCTGTCCTCCGAGAAAGACCACCTGTGCGACATAATCAACTCCGGCGGCACGGACAGGGAAAAGCTCACCGTAGAGCTTGAGAACATGGAGCAAGAAATCAAGACCTTAAATTCCGAAATTGCGGAGAAGCGGGAACTGATTAAATCTCTTGAAGATGAGAACGAGGTGCTCCGCCAAAAATCGGAAACAGAAGCGAGAATTTTCTCTGAGCTGTCCGACAAAAACGATGAGCTTATGAAGTCGGTGCTTGAACTTAGCATACGCAAAAATTCGGTGCTTAAAGACATTGAGCAAGCAAACGAGAGAATACAAAGGATTAACGCCGAAAAGTCGCAGCTGCTCACCTCCTCCTCCGAGAAGCAGTCGGAAATCCAAAGCCTCAGCTCTCACATTGAAAGCTCAGCCCGTGAGATTGAGGAGAGAAAGGCACAAATTGAGGAGACAAGCATCGCAATTTCCGAGGCAAACAGCAGGTTTGACGAGCTTTCTAAAAAGCGGCAGAGCCTGGAAGCGGACATAAAACGCCAGCAGGAATCGGTAAACGACGTGAGAACCTCCCTGCTGAACCTGTCCAAGCTCCACGCAAAGGCGCAGACTAAGTATGAAAACGCAGATTCCGAGCTTGAGGGAATTATCAATCACCTTTGGGAGGAATATGAGCTTACGTACAACGACGCTCTTAAAAACAGAGACCTGACGGACTTTGACTACCAGTCCGCCTCAAAGCGGATTACCGAATTGAGAAAATCAATCAAGGCTCTGGGTAACATAAACATAGACGCGATTGAGGAATACAAAAACGTTAAGGAGCGCACCGACTTCCTGACGGAGCAGGTGACGGATCTTGAAAAGTCCAAAAAGGAGCTGAACAAGATAATCACAGAAATGCTTGCCATTATGAAAGAGCGGTTCAGCAGCCAGTTTAAGATTATTAACGAGAACTTTAACAGGGTGTTCGTTGAGCTGTTCGGCGGCGGACAGGCGGAACTGAGCCTTGTTGACCCTGACAACGTTCTGGAAAGCGGAATTGAAATCGAGGCGCAGCCCCCGGGAAAGAAGCTACAAAGCCTGACCCTGCTGTCCGGCGGCGAGAGGGCGTTTACGGCTATTGCGCTGCTGTTTGCAATTCTTGACGTGCGGCCCACTCCGTTCTGTATTTTGGACGAGATTGAAGCCGCTCTTGACGATGTAAACGTATACCGATTTGCAGAGTTTTTAAAGCAGTACAGCAAGAAAACTCAGTTTATCGTGGTGACCCACCGCCGCGGAACCATGGAGGCGGCAAACATTCTGTACGGCGTAACCATGCAGGAAAAGGGCATTTCAAAAATGCTGACATTAAATATTGACGAGGTGAGTGAATAATGGGATTATTCGATAAGTTAAAAAACAGTCTTTCAAAGACAAAGGAATCAATCAACGAGAAATTTAACACGGTGCTTAAAACCTTCAAGAAAATTGACGATGATTTGTTTGACGAGCTTGAAGAGGTGCTTATTACCGCAGACCTGGGCGTTAATACCTCAATGGAAATCATTGAACGGCTGCGGGAGGCGGCAAGCGAAAAGAAGCTGCGGGACAGCTATGAATTAAAGGGCGAGCTTAACAGGATTATGACAGAAATTCTGACAGACGGAGATAACTCGGTAGAGCTTTACGGTTCGCCTGCCGTTATAATGGTTATAGGCGTAAACGGCGGCGGCAAGACCACCTCTATCGGCAAACTTGCCAATATGTACAAGGAGCAGGGCAAGTCGGTGCTCATCGCCGCAGCTGATACATTCCGCGCCGCCGCAATAGACCAGCTTGAAGTTTGGGCAAACCGCGCGGGGGTTGACATCATCAGACAGCAGGAGGGCTCCGACCCTGCGGCAGTAATATTTGACGCGGTAAACGCTGCAAGGTCGCGCAATATTGACGTTTTGCTCTGCGACACGGCGGGACGCTTGCATAACAAGAAAAACCTTATGGCGGAGCTGAAAAAGATATATAAAATTCTCGACCGTGAGCTTCCCGATTCTTCAAAGGAAGTGCTCCTTGTTCTTGACGCGACCACAGGTCAAAACGCGGTTCAGCAGGCAATCAACTTTAAGGAAGCGGCAGACATTACGGGAATTATTCTCACCAAGCTGGACGGCACCGCAAAGGGCGGAATTGTGCTGGCTATCAAGAACGACTATGATATACCCGTCAAGTTCATCGGAGTGGGCGAGCAGATTGACGACATAGAGCCCTTTAATGCGGTTGAGTTTGTCAACGCAATTATCGACCCCGAAAACGAACAACCGGTTGAGGAGACCGTTATCTAAAAAGAATCGGAAATGCGATATTAATTTTGATAAAGGCTTTGACGACATTGCCGCCGCATCGTCGCACTATGCCCTCATAGCTCGGCTTGTCTATGCGCCAAGCCTACGCTTTTACGGGCATGTGCTCCTCATTTCCCAAAAATCTCTGATTTTTGGGAAGAAGGAGGGGGCAAGACAGCGGGCGAATGTTTTTCTTGTCAAAGAAAAACGGAGTTTAGCGAAATTTGCTCCGACGAGGGCTCGGCAATGGTATCAAAGGCAAAGCCTTTATCAAAATATATAATTTGAAAATAAAACATAAATATGCCGCTGAAGCGGCGGAGACTGCGCGCCTCACGTGCTGCCTAATCTAATGCGCCATAGACGCAAACTCGTGAAAAATCGTTAGATTTTTCGCGAATAGGAGGGGCAAGGAAGCAGGCGGACGTTTTTCTTGTCAAAGGAAAACGTAGCTTAGCGAACTTTGCTCCGACGCCCTGCCGTGCTTGCATTCCCGTTTGCCAAACGTGGTGAAGAAATCCCCTTGACAATTAAGTCAAGGGGATTTCTCTGACTGTTATAAGTTTACTTCAACGCTTTCGGTAATCGGTTCCATGGTGTTTTCGTCCCACACAAAGACTTTAAACATTGCGGCTCCGCTTGTATGTATTTCCGCATGTGCTGCGCCATCGCTTAGAGTAACCTCCTCAGCGGTCAACAAATAATTTCCGCCGCTGTATGCGCCAATCCATACGGTCGCTCCGCCGGGAATATCTGCCGCCGTTAAGTCTATCGCATAATATCCGCTCATATCCTTTACGGTAAACTCAGTAACCTCAGGCTGAGAAAATACTGCAACGGTGCAGCTTGCGCTCACCTTGCTGTAGGACGCAGTGACCGTGATAACCGCCGTGCCTACGCTTAACGCCGTTATATTGCCGTTGTTGTCAACAGTTGCAACATCGGGATTGCTGCTGCTCCATGTTAATATATCGGC
>JABLTO010162381.1_pt1 | contig 42570 bp, 44 predicted proteins | sample 7160091 | NCBI WGS metagenome assembly JABLTO01 (sample SAMN14651225, study PRJNA627086) | human gut metagenome | isolation source: feces | host: Homo sapiens
ATTACATGACTCCAGATCAATGTGAATTATTAGCTAGAAGTGCAGCATAAAAAAGTTTGACTTTTTGTGTCCAAAATATTGACATAAGACCAGTAATTTATCATATTAAAAGAAAATACGAAAATATTTTTAAATGCATCATATAATAATACTAAGTTATATAGATAGTACTACCTGATGGGAAATTATCATAAATCCATTTTGCATTTTTTGTTGATAAACGAACACAACCGTCTGTTAATTGCATACCAAGTCTAGGATCTCTAATACTTCCATCTAAATTATACGGTATGGAATGAAATAAATAATTATCCTTTATTTGCGTGTAATATAAACAGCGAAAACCTCTTGCTTCACCAAATGAATATCCTTTAGGACCGGCATAGAAAATACCTTTTATAGTAGGGGCACTAGGTTTTCCGATAGTGCAAATATAAGAATCAATTAAGGTCCAATTGTTTATACTTCCTTTAAATATATTTGTTTTAAAGTTTGAAGTATCTACCCAAATTAAGTATTTAGTTTTACTAGAAAGGTTACTATTATTTATGAAGTTATAAGCATCATTTTCATAAGAAGTTGAATTTCTTAAGGAAGATGATAAAATATTAATGCCATATCTAGTAAGGTGATAAAAATTTTTTAGTTTAGTGATAAAACTCATATAAATTGCTCCAAAGAATGTTTTATAGTATATTTTACGAAAAGAATAAATAAATGTTAAATATAAAAAATAATTATTTGAGATAGTTGCAAATTAATGTAATAAAAAATATAAATAAGGAGTAATATTTAAGTGTGAAAAAAACATGAAATCGTTTAAATTACTTTTATGATAGTGTATAATTTTAATACGGGGGTGTATTTACAATGAAAGTAATTAAAAAGGATGGTAGAATTCAAAGTTTTGATATTAGTAAAGTTAGAAGCAGTATATTAGGTGCATCTATTGATAGTAACACTATTATAAATGAGTCAGATTTAAAAATTGTTAGTAATAGAGTAGTAAAAGTGTTAAATAGTATAAGAGAAGAAAATGGGATTACATCAACTTATGAAATCTTTGCAGTAATTATTGATTCTCTTAATAAATATAGATTTAAGGACATAGCAAGTGCCTATTTAGGCTATAAAGAGAAGTGTTGTAAATAATAGAAAATATCATAAAAGAAGAGGTTGTAAATTATAAAGTACCATTATATAAAGTGTTTTATGATTTACAACTTATTTTTTTGCTAATAATAATTAATGAGGAGGTGTAAGTAATGAAAGTAGTTAAAAAGGATGGAAGTATTGAATCATTTGATGCTAATAAAATTGCAAATAGCATATTGAATGCAACCAGGGATAAGAAAGCATTATTAAATGAATCTGATATTAAAATAATTATAGAAGATGTAATTGATAGAATAAAAAAGTTTAGGGGAGAAAATGATAGCACTTCAAGCTATGAAATAACAGGTGTAGTTATTAGTATGTTAGATAGAGATGGATTTGATGATGTTATAAGTTCATTTATAGGATATAAAAAGGAGTAATTTTATATCATACATACACCATGTACAAAGTTCTGTTTTATGTTATAATAAAACAGAATTTTGTATTAAGGAATGGTGAAGGAATTTATGTATAAATTAATAGCAATAGATATGGATGGGACTTTACTTAAAAATGATAAATCTGTTTCAGATAGAACTAAGAAAGCTATAAAAGAAGCTCAAGAAAAAGGTGTTAATGTTGTAATTGCTACAGGAAGACCAATTGATGGTGTTACAAGATATTTAGAAGAGCTTGATATGCTTGGAGAAAATGATTATGTTTTAAGTTATAATGGTGGATTAGTTTTAAAGGCAAAATCTAGAGAAGTTATATCAAAAACAGTATTAAGTGGTTCTGACTTACATTATTTACATAAACTAAGTAAGGATTTAGGTGTTAATATTCATGCTTTTTCTGAAGTACATGGATTAATAACTCCTAAAAATAGTAAATACACAGAAGTTGAAGCAAATATAAATGGTATTAACATAGGAATTAATGATTATTCTGAAATTGAAGATGATCATAGTATAGTAAAGGTAATGATGATTGATGAGCCAGAAGTGTTACAAAAGGCTGTAGATAATTTACCAAAAGAAGTATATGAAAAGTATACAGTAGTAAGAAGCACACCTTATTTCTTAGAATTTTTAAATAAAGCAGTTAATAAAGGAACAGGTGTTGAATTATTAGCTAAGCATTTAGGGGTTAAACAAGAAGAAGTTATGACTTTTGGAGATGCTGAAAATGATCTTGATATGATTGTTTATGCTGGAATGGGAGTAGCAATGGCTAATGCATTTGATGAGGTAAAGAAAGCTGCAAATTATATTACTGATTCAAATGAAGATGATGGAGTTGCTAAGGCTATAGAAAAGTTTGTTCTTTAATAGGTAGTAAAAAGAACTTTAATAAATAATAAAAGAAGGACTTGCCCTTAATTAGGACAAGTCCTTTAGCATTAATTAGTATTTGATTGGTATTAGATAGCCAACCAAAATAAGTAGTATATCCCAAATGAAAATTCCTATTGAAGAATACAAAAGGAAATCCCTTAGCTTTACTTTAAATATACCAGCAACAAGAGAAATCCAACTTCTTATGGAAGGAATTAAGCGCCCAAATAAACAAATTTTCGTTCCATATTTATTAGACATATTCATTGCTTTATCAAAACATTTTTGTAGTTTAGGAAATTTATTATAAAGATAATCATATATTTTACTTCCAAACTTATAAGATATAAAATAAAAAACAATATTTCCTAAAATAGATGCAAAGATAGTTAAAAGTAATATTTTTATAATGCTTAAATTATTTAAACTTATTAATATTCCTATGGCAGGCAATATTATAGTAGATGGTATACCAGTTAAATTCAGTGATTCTAGAAACATTATTATAAATATAATATAGATGTTATGGCTACTTAATACTGAAATCATTTCCTTTATATCCATTTTGTTATACCTCTTAAATCAAAATTTTAAGAATATTATAACACAAAACTATTCTGCAACAGGGATAAAGTTAAAGCTTCTTACATCAAATAATCCTTTATCAGTGATTTTGATTTCAGGAATAACAGGTAAAGATAAAAATGATAGTGTTAAAAATGGATTAAATGTAATTGTAGGTGCTAGTATTTTAACTGCATCATGAAGTTTAGTTAAATCAGATATTACTTCTTCACATGCACGAGAAGTAATAATTCCACCTATTTCTAGAGATACAGAAGCAAGAGTTTTTCCATCTTTAACAACTATGATTCCGCCATTAATTCTTTTTAGTTCTTCTGCTGCATATATCATATCAGCATCATTAGTTCCACAAATAATCATATTATGAGAATCATGTGCTATAGTTGTAGCTATTGCACCAGATTTTAAATCTAATCCTTTTAAAATTCCTAATCCAATATTTCCGGTATTTTTATGACGTTCAATAACCGTAATTTTTAATAAATTGTCTTTTGTTGTACAACTTGTGAATTCATCTTTAAGGTTTAAGTCTTCTATATTAATTTTTAAATGATTGCTTTCTAATTTATTTGGTATTAATTCTATAACATTTAAGATAGATTTATTTTTTATATCTATTTTTAAGCTATCTTTAGTTAGTTTAGGTAAATTAATTGAATTATTTAATGTTGGAGCTGAGTATAAATCAGCTATATCAATAACTAATTTGTTATCTTTCACTATCAATTTACCATTTTTATAAACAGAATTAATTTTGAATTCTTCTAGATTATCAAGAATAATAAAATCTGCAATATATGAAGGAGCTATAGCACCTTTATTTTTTAAGTTGTAGCATTCAGCTGCATTTAATGTAGCCATTTGAATTGCAATTTCAGGAGCAAGTCCATTTTTAATACACATTTTAATTGATGTATCTATACTGCCATTTTTAGATAAATCATCAATATGCTTATCATCAGTACATAGGCAAAGACGTCTGCTATTAAAGATTGATGCACCTTTTATTAAATCATTTAAGTTTTTAGCAACAGTTCCTTCTCTCATAAGTACATAAATCCCACGTCTTACTCTATCAACTAATTCTTCATAGGTAGCACATTCATGGTCTGTTTTTATATTTGCTGTAGAATAAACATTGACTGAATGAGAATTTAATCCTGCACCGTGTCCATCAATAATACCATTATTTGAAATTGCATCGAAAAGTTTATTTATCATATCATAATTACAATTTGATACAGAGGGATAGTCCATTACTTCAGCTAGACCTAAAACTTTTGAATCACTATAGTAATTTTTTAAGTCTTCACTATTTAATACTGCACCAGAATTTTCAAATGGTGTAGAAGGTACACAAGAAGGAAGCATAAAATAAAAATCAAATGGAAGGTTTTTTGAGGAGTTAATCATAAATTCGATTCCAGCTTGTCCAATAACATTTGCTATCTCATGAGGATCTGCTATCAGCGAAGTTACTCCGTGTAATAATGCAGTTTTAGAATACTCTCTAGGAGTAAGCATTGATGATTCTATATGAGCATGAGAATCAATTAAGCTTGGACAAATAAACTTACCAGTTCCATCAATTTCTTCTTTTCCAGAATATTCACCAAGGCCAACAATGTATCCATTTTTTATAGCTACATCGCAAATAAAAGAGTTGCATTGAAATACATCAACTACAGAAATGTTTTTAACAACTAAGTCACAAGGAATAGCTTTATTAGCTGCTTTAATATTATCAATAAGAATTTCTTTATTCATTAATTAATCCACCTTTTCTAATAATACATTAACCTTCGTGGATTTTACTTCATAGTTAATATCATTTACGGTGATATAGTAGAGACGCCCAAACCATATTTTTAGGCTTATACGAAGGTTATTTTGATCATTATATGACTATAATTTTTTCATGTCAAAGGAAAAATTGTGGAAATTTGAAATCAACAAAGATTAATATTAATAATAAATATTCTAAAATTGGTAAAAATATGATTTAATATCTATGTAAGGAGGGGGAGGCTATGCCAATAAAAATTCCAAGAGATTTACCTGCATTTAAGGTTTTATCTGATGAAAATATATTTGTAATGAATAATGAGAGAGCTGGAAAACAGGATATTAGACCATTAAAGATTGCAATTTTAAATTTAATGCCTAAAAAGATTCAAACAGAAAATCAATTACTTAGGTATTTATCTAATACACCACTTCAAGTAGAAATTAAATTATTGCAAACTGAAAGTTATAGATCTACTCATACATCTCTTGAACATATGGAAAAGTTTTATAGTTTCTTTAATGATATAAAAGATGAGAGGTTTGATGGATTAGTAATAACAGGGGCACCAGTTGAGCAATTGGAATTTGAAGATGTAATGTATTGGGAAGAGTTAAAGGAAATAATGGAATGGGGCAAGAGTAATGTATTTTCTACTCTACATATTTGTTGGGGAGCTCAAGCTGGATTAAATTATCATTACGGTATTCCTAAGTATCAATTAGAAAAGAAAATGTTTGGTGTCTTTAAACATTATATAAATAATAAAAATGCTGATCTTACAAGAGGTTTAGATGATATGTTTTATGCACCACATTCTAGACATACAGAGGTGAAAAGAGAAGATATAGAAAAAATCTCTGAATTAGAAATATTATCTGAATCAGAAGAAGCAGGTATCTTTATTGTAGCAAATAAAAGTAGAAGACAAGTGTTTATTACAGGACATTTAGAGTATGAGAGAAATACTTTAAGTGATGAATATTTTAGAGATTTTAATAAAGGTTTAGATATTGAAATTCCAAGAAACTATTTTCCAAATGATGATACATCACTTACACCAATGGTTACTTGGAGAGGTAGTGCAAATATAGTATTTAGTAATTGGCTTAATTACTGTGTTTATCAAAACACTCCATATGATTTGGAAAAATTATAGTTTTTTTACTTAAAAGATTAATATAAAATTACAATTATTTTTAGATGCGTTGAAAAGACAAAAGGTAAACTTTTGTCTTTTTATTTTAATAAAATTTTAAATTTTTTTATGTGAAATAATCAGCTTTAAGAAAGTCAGAATCAAAAAAGCATATCTCAAGATAAATTTCAAGTCGTGTTTTATAAAAAAATATGTAGTATAATGAAAAATGTTGTAAGGGTTAATGTATAAAAAAACAAATAAGGTTAATTAAGGAATATATAAAATAACGAGAAAATTGAAGTGCTTATAAGTATAAATACGAAAAATCTAAAAATATAACAACAACTATATATTGTATTTGTTTTAAAAAGGTAGTACAATATGTTGTGTATTTAAGAGGCGAAGTATTAATATAAGCACTATTTTTATGTGATTTTATATTGCATAATTTAAATATACTTAAGTTTAGGGAGTGGTATTATTGAAAGTAATTAAAAGGGACGGAAGTACAGTAGAGTTCGATAAGAGTAAGATTAGAGAAGCTATTTGTAAGTCTATGAAAAATGGTAGCGGGATATTTTTAGGTGATATCGCTAGATTAATAGCAAATGATGCTGAAAAATATTTTAGCAAGCAAGAGGAAATAGCTACAATATACAAAATAGAAAAATATGTATATGATAGATTAGTTCATTATGGTCAAGCTGAAACAGCAAGAGCATATGAAGGATATAGAGCTGTACAAGAATTTAAGAGAAATACTAATACTACAGATGACAGTATATTAGAGTTGCTAAGTAAGAGAAATGAAGATGTAATGAAAGAAAATTCTAACAAGAATCCTGTTGTTTCTGCAACTCAAAGAGATTTAATTGCAGGGGAAGTATCTAAGGATATTGCTAGAAGAAAGTTAATTCCTGCTCATATAGTGCAAGCGCATGATGAAGGAGCAATTCACTGGCATGATATGGATTATACTATATCACCAATGTTTAACTGTTGTTTAATAAACTTAGAAGATATGTTTACGAACGGTACAGTAATAAATGAAAAATTGGTTGAAGAGCCTAAAAGCTTTGGAACTGCATGTACAGTTGCAACACAAATAATAGCTCAAGTTTCATCTAATCAATATGGTGGACAAAGTATAACAATTAAGCATTTAGCTAAATATCTTAAGGTTACAGAAGAAAAATCATATAAACACTATATGGAAATGCTTAATGATGAGGTTCTTGCTACAAAGTTAGCTAAAGATGCAAAAATGAAGGAACTTAAAGATGGAGTTCAAACGATAAGATATCAATTATCTACATTACAAACGACGAATGGACAGGCTCCTTTTTCTACTATTTACCTGGAAATAGAAGAAGGTCATCCTTATGAAGAAGAGATGGCTATGATTTGTGAAGAAATGATAAGACAAAGACTTGAAGGGATGAAAAACTATAAGGGTCAAGAAATTGGAGAAGCATTCCCTAAGTTAGTTTACTTATTAGATGAGCATAATTGCCTTGAAGGCGGTAAATATGATTATATAACTAAGCTTGCAGCTAAATGTACAGCTAAAAGATTAGTGCCAGATTATCAAAGTGCTAAGATAATGAGAGAAAATTATGAAGGAAACACTTTCCCTCCTATGGGTAAAACTATTGCCCATATAAAACCTTGTGAACCATTAAAAATGGGTGTGTAATTTACTTTATATTTTAAAGTAGCAATAGGAAATGATTGCATAAAATTATGCTAACTGGGGAATCTAAGTCTTATATAGATATGACAATCCAGTGCCAAGCTAAATAATTTTTGGAGGTCCTCATGATAATATATAAGATAACTTGTATAGTCAATAACAAAGTTTATATAGGGCAAACTAGTGAAACTTTAAAGCAACGTTTTAGTAGACATATGGGGTACCAAAAAGAAGAACATGATACTAAATTTTATAGAGCAGTAAGGAAATATGGAAGAGATAAATTCTATAAAAGAATTACAGAGATACCATGGTAATAGCTAGGTGTAAAGGTAAAACTAAATCACCGTATAAAGGCTATAATTTTAAGTATTATGAAGATTATTTAGAAGGTCAATCGACTATCGAAAGTATAGCTAAAGAGAAAAACTTTAGTGAATAAACGAGTAGAGTACAAGTGAATTAAGTCATTTGGAAGTGCAAGGCTTCTAGTGTGTGGTAAAAATGCACTAGTTGAAGATATAGTCAGAGTGAGTAACCAGTATAGAAATATACATCTCGCTTGTGTAGATCACATCTATCTCCTAAAAAGGTAAATGGAGAATATAAGTGGTATGGAAGATTTAACCAAGGGGTAGTTAGTTTGAATTTACCACAAATTGCAATTATAGCTGATAAAGATATGGAAATGTTTTGGGAAATGTTAGATCAAAGATTAGATCTTTGTAAAGATGCATTAATAACAAGACATAAGATGTTACTTGGAGTAACTTCAGATTCAAGTCCAATACATTGGCAACATGGAGCTATAGCAAGACTTAAAAAAGGTGAAAAGATAGATAAACTATTAAAAGATGGTTATTCAACTCTTTCACTTGGATATGTTGGTATAGCGGAAATGGTTCAAGCAATGCTTGGAGTAAGCCATACTTCTGAAGAGGGAGAAAAGTTTGCTTTAGAAGTAATGAATCATATGAAAGAAAAATGTGAAGAATGGAAGGCTGAAACAGGTCTTGGATTTGGATTATATGGAACGCCAGCAGAAAGCTTAATATACAGATTCTGTAGAATAGATAAAGCTAGATTTGGTGAAATATCTAATGTAACTGATAGATTATATTATACAAATTCATATCATGTACATGTTTGTGAAGAAATAGATGCATTTAGTAAGTTAAAGTTTGAATCACAATTCCACTCAATAAGTAGTGGAGGATGTATTTCTTATATAGAAGTACCAGATATGAATAAAAATGTTGAAGCTGTTGAAGAGATAATCAATTTTATATATCACAACATTCAATATGCAGAAATCAATACTAAATCTGATGTTTGTTTCAAATGTGGATTTAATGGTGAAATGCAATTAGATAAAGAAAGTTTAACTTGGCATTGCCCATCATGTGGAAATGATGATGAAAGCGAATTACAAGTTATGAGAAGAACTTGTGGATATATAGGAAGTTCTTATTGGAACAAGGGAAGAACAGCAGAAATTGGAGATAGAGTTCTTCATTTATAAAAAATGAGAGGGTTACCTCTCATTTTTTGCATAATATATAATTGGACAGGAGTGAAAGTATGAATTATGCAAAAATAAGAAAATTAGATGTTACAAATGGGCCAGGTATACGTACTACACTCTTTGTAAGTGGATGTACTCATAATTGCGAAGGGTGTTTTAATAAAGAGCAACAAGATTTTAATTATGGAAATAAGTTTACTAAAGAAACAGAAGATGAATTTATTCAATTAACTAAAAATAAACAAATAAAAGGTGTAAATATATTGGGTGGAGAACCAATGCAACAAATAATGGATGATACATTACTTAATCTATTAAAAAGAATAAAATTAGAGACAGATAAACCAATATGGCTATGGTCAGGTTATACTTTTGAAGAAATAGTTAATAATCCAAAAAGATTAGAAATACTAAGGGAAGTAGATGTTTTAATAGATGGAAAGTTTCAAGCAGATAAAAGAGATATAATGCTTAAATATAGAGGATCATCAAATCAAAGAGTTATAGATGTTAAAAAATCATTAGAGCAAGACAATATAGTTGAAATATTGTAAAAATTTAATTAGCAAAATTAATCACAATAATAGTTATAAGGAAAAAGTTCTTTAGTAGCTGTTATTGTGATTTTTTTGAAAATATATAAAAAAAGTTGATTAAATATATTAAAAGAAGTTCAAATTAATTATACTAATAACATGGTAAGTTTTATAAAGAAAGGACTTGAGAAATATGGGGAAATTAAAAAAGTATATTTTTGTTCTATTTCTAATGATGAGTACGGTATTCATATTAATTGGATGTGGAGAGATAAAGCTAAGTAGTGATACTTCTATTAATATAGATGGGACTAGTGATACAAAAATAAAAATATATTATGATGATACTATAAATAAGTTGGTAGATAATGATTTGTTATCTAAAGTTATTGATGAAGTTAAAGATGATATGCCTGATAAAATACACTTTGGAGAAATAACTAAATCAAAGGAAGGAGACTTAAATACAGAAGAAATTAATATATCAACTGATAAAGTTGAAATTAATGAAGTATCAAATTTAAGCAATAATTATTTTAGTATAATTGAAGAAAAGGATAAAGGACTTTTTACTAACGAATATAAAGTAACACTTAAGCTTAATGATAGTGCAATAGATATTATTAGTTATTATATAAATAGCAATATAAATAATAATATAGGATTAAATTTGGGGAATTTAGTGAATAGAAATATATCTAACTTAATAGGTGATGTTCCAGTAGATTTATCAATATCTACGCCAGTTAAAATAGTAGATACTAATTCCAATGAAATAGTAAATGATAAGACTATAAAGTATTACTACACTATTAATGATTTAAATGAAAATAATAGTATAATGATAGGAATTAAAGTTCCTAATATACAAAATATAGTAATTATGTTGGTGATAATTGTTTTAATAATAATAGTAGCAATTATCTATTATATTAAAAGAAGAAGAAAATAAAATTTGTTAATTTTTATGCTATATTAATATGGTTTTTTATAAAATAATATAGAAATAATTCCAAGATTATTATAAACTATTTGTGAATATTTTTAGATAATAATCGGGGGATTAAATATGGAAGGTACAAAAGTAAAAAAGATTAAGCAGTATGGAATTATTATTATAGGGGCATTCTTATTTTGTTTAGGAGTTAATTTGTTTATATCTCCATTAGGGCTATATAATGGTGGGGTAGTAGGTATATCTCAAATAATTAGAACTATTATAGTAGATTATTTTCCAAGTGTAAAAAACTTTGAAATAGCAGGTATAATTAACTTTATTATTAATATACCATTATTACTTATAGCTTATAAAAGCATATCTAAGAAGTTTTTTATAAGAACTGTAGTAAGTGTAATATCGCAGACTATTTTCTTTACAGTAATTACAATTCCAAGTACAGCTATTATAGATGATCCGTTAGCAGCATGTCTTATTGGAGGAATCATTACAGGTGCAGGAATAGGGATTACATTAAAAGCCGGAGGCTCTGGGGGAGGAATAGATATACTAGGGGTATACTTTACTAAAAAATATAAAAACTTCAGTGTTGGAAAGTTAGGTATAATAATAAATGCTATAATTTATGGAATATGTGCAATTTTATTTGAACTACCTACAGCAATATATTCAGTTATTTATACGACATTCTTCTCAATGATAGTTGATAAAATACATTATCAAAATATAAATACTACGGCAATGATTTTCACAAAGATGGAAAATATAGAATGTGGTATAATGAAAGAGATGGGAAGAGGTGTAACTTGTTGGAATGGACAAGGCGCATATACTGGTGAAGAAAGCAAGATACTAGTAACTGTAATTTCTAAGTATGAAATAAATCAATTAAAAAGAATAGTTTTAGAAAAAGATCCTAAGGCATTTATTATATTTAATGAAGGCTTAAATGTTACAGGGAATTTTGAAAAAAGACTTTAAAAACATATAAATAAACAAAGGAGTTATTTACGTATTTTGTAAATAACTCCTCTGTTTATTTAAGGATTTATATTAATTTATTTTTAAAATAAAAGTATACATAAGTAATTACAAATATGAATATAGTATAATACCTCAGTATAATAAACTTTAATTTATATGGCCAGATAAGAATATTACATAATTAATTTAGGGTTAATGGTAAAATAAGAGGATAACTTTATTTAGACTATGTAAATTATAATATTTATTATATTGGATAATTAAAAATTAGATAGATTAATTAATATAAATATTGTAAATTAACAATAAGGTGTAGGAGGGGAATAATATGAAAGAATCAGAAGAAGTAATTAGATATGGAGAGTTAAAGAAAGGGAAAGTTTATAAAAGAGGTTTGCTTGAAGAATATGTGGAAAAATACAGGTGTATGTTAATAGAAGGTGGTGCGAAGAGAGGAATTTTAGCGAATGATTATACTGATAATTGTATAATTAATGACATTATAGAAAATGCAACGAGTAATTTTTTTATTGGAAAGACTGTAGTAAGTAATAAATTTTTTGGTCAAATTATAATTGTAGAAAAGGTTAATATGCAGTTAACTACAAACGTTTACAAATAAGAGGGAAAGCAAAATGATGGAGAGATTAAGGAAAAATAATTCCTTAATCTTTAATTTTTTATATAATAATCCTAAAAAAGGTTAGTAAGATTGTTAATCTTTTATTTAATATAGCATAAGAAAAATTAATAGCAAGACGAGTAAATTAATATTACCCGAAATTAATTATCGCTTGATAATGGGGTTTTAAAATTACGGATTAATGTTAATAGTTTGCTTTTTGCAACTTTATTAATATCATTTTTATAGCTTAAATATAAATTATAAGTGATATCATCTAATTCAGGAATAGATATTTCCTTTAAAGAACCTTCTTTTAATTCATTTGTAACGCATATTTTAGGTAAAATAGATATAGATGGACTTATTTGTAAACAACTTAAAATAGTATGGAGTGAATCTGTTTTTAGTATTACATTATTTAAATCAATTAGATTATTAATTTTATTTTCTATATTAATTTCATCGTTCAGTAATAAAAAAGGTAACTTATTAAAATTACTTGACTCACATGAGGTATTACAAACACAAACTAATTTGTCGTTACCTAATAAATATGAAGTACAATCAGGATCAGTTAATTTTGTTGTTGTAATTGTAATATCACAAATATTGTTTAGTAAATTGCTATGTATTTTTTTATGAGTTTGATAATTAATATCATAAAAAAAGTTATTAGTTTTTACAGCTGGTTTAGATAAAATTTTAGATAAAATATAATATCCTGATAAGCAAGTTGTTTCAATGATTAAATTATTCTTTTCGGAATTAATTTTATCTAATTCTTGAATAAGTCTACTATAAGTAGATAATATTTCATTTGCATAATCATTTATTATTTTCCCTTCTTCAGTTAACTCAACGCCTTTATTACTTCTAATTAAAGCAGTAACGCCTAAATTTTCTTCCATTTTAGAAAGTTGTTGGCTTAAAGCAGATTGAGATATATGAGAAGCAGCAGCAACTTTAGATATACTTTTTAATGTTGCTACATTATGAAATAATCTCAAGGATTCTAGATTCATATAAATACCTCCATAAATAAATATATAGTAAAATAATATTTATAAATATTTAGAATCATTTATAGTAGGGGGAAATTATATTTTATCATAAATTATATAATAATAAAAATATAATTAAATATATACGTAAAAATATATTTAATCACAATAGAAAAATGAAATAAAATGTAGAAGGTTGTATTAAATGAATTCCTACAATATTATATATATGGAAGTATAAATTAAAAAGATTTATATTAATTATTAAAAAATTTAATTGTATAAAAGTAATGATTAAAATTGTATTTAGTATTATAATGAAAAAGTTAAGGGAGGATACTTCCTTAATTTTTTTGTTAAGAGAATTGGGAAAATATATAAAATCGTATCTTAGAAATGTGGTGATTAAGTGTTAGGTCTTATAGGAATAAGAAAAAATGTTGATATAAACATAAGAGAAAGATTGGCAATTGCATTAAGTAAGCAATCTAAGGCAGTAAAAGAATTAAATAAACTATATGAAGAAGTCGTAATAATAAGCACATGTAATAGGACAGAAATTTATATTTCAGGATGCTTAGAAAGTGAAGAGGATATAAGAAAAATATTTGAAGTATTAGACTGGGATATTTCACTTTTAGAGTATACCTTTTATCTTGAAGGAATAAGTGTAGCTAAGCATTTATTAGAAGTAGTTTGTGGTTTTCACTCTAAAATATTAGGAGAAGATCAAATATTAGGACAAATAAAACTAGCATATGAGTTAAGTTTGGAGAATAAGGCTATACACACAAAGCTTTTAAGATTATTTGAAGAAGCAATAAGTTGTGGAAAAAAATTTAGAACAGAAAGCAAATTGTATGAAATACCAGTATCAGCATCATCTATTGCAGTAAAGGAAGTTGAAGAATTTGGTGCAAGTAGTATTATGGTATTAGGATATGGCACAATAGGTAGTTTAGTAGTTAAATATGCATTGGGTAGTAAGTTTAATAAAGTATTTATTGTTGTAAGAAATAAGGGGAAGGTCCCAGATTTAAAAGATGACAGAGTAGAGATTTTAGACTTTAATGAATATAAAGATGTTATTAATGAGGTAGATGCAGTTATAAGTTGTACAGCAGCTCCTCACGTTGTTATAAAAAATGATTATATAAATAATAATGGAAAAGAAATTATGTTAATTGATTTAGCACTACCAAGAGATATTGATGAAGCTTTATCACAAAATGAAAGAGTAACTTTACTAGATATAGATACTATAAGCAAACTAGATGTAGATAATAAAAAATTAAGAAATGAAAAAATGAATGAGTATAAATTTTTAGTTGATGAATATTTAAATGAATACAAAAATTGGTTAAATATTCGAGAAGTTACATATTATATACATGAAATGAAGAATACAGGAAATAGTGTTATAGAAAGTAGAGTTAAGTCTTTTGAGCATAAATGTAAAGATAAGAGAGATATTGAGTTAGCTACAACTTTAATAAAGAGTACTTCAGACTATTATGTAAATAGAGCTATAAAATTATTAAAGGAAGAAAAGTTAAAAGGACGTGAAAATGAATGTCTGAATATTCTAAAGCAAATCTTCATGGAGAATTAAGTTATGCACCTATAACGTTTTTTGGAGAAAAACTTAAAATTGGAGTAATAGGGGCAGGGCGAGGTGCATTAATAAAGGTAAGGAACTTTTATAATAAAGGTAGTAATATAGAAGTTTTAGCATTAGATTTCTTAGAAGACTTTTATAAGTTTAATAGGGATAAAGTAAAGCTAATAAAGGGAAAGTATAATAAGGACTTTATATTAGATAAGCATATAATAATAATTGCTATTGATAATAATGATGTAATTAATGAAATAAAAGATGATTGTAAAAAATTATGTAAAATTTATATCAATTCATCAAACTTTAAGGATGGAATGGGAGTAATACCTGTTACAAGAGAAAGTGAATTTATTACTGTAGCAGTTAATACTAAGGTAGGGAATCCAAGGGGGTCAGTAATGGTAGCAGAATCTATTACTGAATCTTTGGGAGAATTTGATGAATATATAAGACTAACAGGAGAAATAAGAAATTGCTTATTTTTAGATAAAGAAATTAAAGATGATTTATTAAAATTTATAAATTCAAGTGATTGTAAATTTTTTTATGATAAAGGTAAAATTTATAAAGTATTAAAATTGTTTTATAATGAAGAGATAGTTAGGAAGATAAAATCCTTAAGAAAGGAAGAGTAATATATGGAATTAATTTTAGCTACTAGAAAAAGTGCATTAGCTCAAACTCAAACTGAAACAGTAATGAAACTATTGAAGGATAAAGAAAACATTGATAGTAAAAAGCTTTTAGTAGTTACAGAAGGAGATAAAAGGCTTGATGTATCACTAAATAAAATCGGTGGTAAAGGATTATTTACAAAAGATATAGAAATTGCATTATTAGAAAAGAGAGCTCATGCTGCAGTTCATTCAATGAAGGATGTACCGTATGAAATGGGAGAGGATTTTGAGTTAATAGCAATGCCAGAAAGAGAAGATGTTAGGGATGTATTAGTCTGTAGTAGTGGATTAAAATTAGATCAGCTACCTAATAGAGCAATAATAGGAACTAGTAGTATAAGAAGAGCAGCTCAAATAAAATCTATAAGAAATGATTTAAATATAGTTCCTATAAGAGGAAATGTTGGAACAAGATTAGAGAAAATGAAAAATGAAGGTATGGATGGAATAATACTTGCAGCTGCAGGATTAAAAAGATTAGGTATGGAAGATATAATTACTGAATATTTAAATCCAGAAATATTTGTTCCAGCAGTTTCACAAGGAGCACTTGGAATTGAGTGCTTAAAAAATGGTGAGTATAATAAATATTTTAGAGAATTAGATAATAAAGATGTAAGAGTAACTGTAGAGGCTGAAAGAAGCTTTATGAGAGAATTAAATGGTGGATGCCATAGTTTAATTGGTGCATATGCAACTCTTGATGGAAATGATATATATATTATTGGAACATATGAAGTAAATGGTACAATAGTTAAAAAGGATATTTTAGGTAAAAAAGAAGATAATATTGAGCTAGGAAGAAAGTTAGCTCAAAAAATATTAAAAGCATAAAAGTACTAATGATATAACAGAATTTAATGAAGGTAGGAATTAAATATGAATGGAAAAGCTTATATTATAGGGACTGGACCGGGAGATGAAGAATTATTAACTGTAAAGGCAGTAAAGGTATTAAAAAAATGTACAGCAGTACTTTATGACAGATTAGTTTCTAATAACATTTTAAATTATTTAAATGATGATTGTTTAATTTATTATTGTGGAAAGGAACCAGGTGCTCACTATAAGACTCAAGAAGAAATAAATGAAATGATAGTGAAACTTGTAAAAGAAGGACATATAGTTGGAAGAGTTAAAGGTGGAGACCCATATGTTTTTGGTAGAGGTGGAGAAGAAGTTTTAGCTCTTGAAGAAGAAGGACTATGTTTTGAAGTAATACCAGGTGTAACTTCACCAATAGCTGTATTAAATTATGCAGGTATACCAATAACTCATAGAGGAATTGCACAAAGTTTTCATATTGTAACTGGAATGACAGGAACAAATGAAAAGCTTAATTGGGAAGCTCTTGCAAAAGAAAAAGGAACATTAGTATTTATGATGGGGCTTGAAAATATAGAAAGAATAGTATCAAATCTAATTACTAATGGAAAAGATAAAGAAACATCTGCAGCAATTGTAATGAGAGGAACATCATCAAAGCAAAGAAAAGTAATAGGAACTTTAGAGAATATTACTGATAAGGCCAGAGAGGCTCAGCTTAAGTCTCCATGTATTATAGTTGTAGGAGAAGTTGTTAATTTAAATGAAAAACTATCTTGGTATGAAGAAAAACCTTTATTTGGTACGAATGTCTGTATTACTAGATCAAGAGAACAAAGTTCAAGCTTAAAAAGTTCTTTAAGTGATTTAGGAGCAGAAGTAACTGAAATTAATTCTATTAAAATTAAATCAACTAAAGAAAACTTAAAAGAATATTTAGATAAGTTACCAGAATATGATCATATTATTTTAACTTCAGTAAATGGAGTTAATAATTTTTTTGATTATTTAATTGAAACAGGATACGATGTTAGAAATATAAAAGCTAAATTTTCTGTTGTTGGAAAGGCTACAAAAAAGGCATTAATAAATAGAGGAATAGTACCTTTTATTATGGCAAGAGAATTTGTAGGTGAAGGATTATTTAAAGTATTAGAGCCACATTTAGTTAAAGGAGAAAAAGTTTTAATTCCATGTTCATCAAGTAGCAGAAGTTATTTATATGATGAAATAAGTGCATTAGGATTACATGTAGATAGAGTTCATACTTATGATACTGTTTGTGGAACTGTAAAAAATAAGAGAGTATTTGATGAAGTAGATTATGTATTATTTACAAGTCCTAGCACAGTAACTAATATGATTGATATGTTAGGAATAGAAGCTATAAGAGAGAAGAAGCTTATTGCAATAGGACCACAAACAGCAAAAGCAATAAATGCAAATAATATGGAATGCTTTGTATGTAGGAAGCACTCAGAAGAAGGATTCCTTAAGGAAATAATAGAATTCAAGGAGGCAGAAAATGTTTAGAAGAGGGAGAAGGTTAAGAACAAATTCTGTAATAAGAAATTTAGTTAGGGAAAATTCATTAAGTGTAGATGATTTTATTTATCCAGTATTCGTGGTTGAAGGTAATAATATAAAGAGAGAAATAAGTTCTTTAAAAGGCAATTACCATTGGTCAGTAGATAAATTAGATGAATTAGTTAAAGAGTTAAATGAAGCAAAGGTTAAATCAGTAATTTTATTTGGTATTCCTGATCATAAGGATTGTGTTGGTAGCGAAGCTTATAATGATAATGGTATAGTACAAAAAGCTATTAGAAGATTAAAAGAACTTAATAGTAATTTATATATAATTACAGATGTTTGTATGTGTGAATATACTGATCATGGTCATTGTGGTATTTTAGATAATCATAATGTTAATAATGATAAAACTTTAGTATATTTAGGTGAAATTGCTTTATCTCATGCTAAGGCTGGAGCTGATATGGTTGCTCCTTCAGATATGATGGATGGAAGAATAGGATATATAAGAGAAGTTTTAGATAAAAACGGATTTGAAAGTTTACCTATAATGAGTTATGCAGCTAAATATTCATCAGCATTTTATGGACCATTTAGGGAAGCGGCAGGTTCTGCACCAAGCTTTGGAGATAGAAAGGGATATCAAATGGACCCAGCAAATTCTAGAGAAGCAATGGCAGAAATTGAAGCAGATTTAAATGAAGGTGCAGATGTAATAATGGTTAAACCTGCAATGTCGTATTTAGATATAGTAAAAGAAGCAAGAGACAAAATTAATGCTCCTATTTGTGTTTATAATGTAAGTGGTGAATATGCTATGGTTAAAAATGCTGGTGAAGCAGGATTAATTAATGAAAAATTAGTTGCATCAGAAATGCTTTTATCAATGAAAAGAGCTGGTGCTAAGATGATAATAACTTATTATGCATTAGAGGCAGCTAAATGGCTTAAGGAGGATGAATAATATGTCTAATAAAGAAATTTTTGAAGAATCAAAGAAGTATATGCCTGGAGGAGTTAACTCTCCAGTAAGAGCATATAGAGATATGGGAATAGATCCTCCAGTAATGAAGTCAGGAAAAGGGGTAATATTAACTGATGAAGATGGTAAGGATTATATAGATTTTGTACTTGCATGGGGACCTATGATTTTAGGGCATTCTAATGAAGATGTAGTAACTGCAATTAAAGAAATATCAGAGTCAGCAATTGCGTTTGGAACACCAACTGATTTAGAACTTAAAATGAGTAAGTTCTTATGTGAGGAAATGGATAATGTTGAAATGGTTAGATTTGTTAACTCAGGTACAGAAGCTACAATGAGTGCTATAAAACTAGCTAGAGGATATACAGGTAAAAATAAAATAATTAAATTTGCTGGATGTTATCATGGACACTTTGATGGCTTTTTAGTTGAAGCAGGATCAGGTGTATTAACTGAAGGAATAGCTGGTTGTTTAGGTATACCAAATGATAGTATTAAAAATACTTTAGTTGGCGTATATAATGATATGGAGCAAGTTAGATCTTTATTTGAAGCATATGGAGATGATATTGCTGCAGTAATTATTGAGCCAGTTGCAGGTAATATGGGAGTAGTTAAGGCTGAAGATGAATTTATGGAAACTTTAAGAGTATTATGTGATGAATATGGTTCATTATTAATATTTGATGAAGTTATGAGTGGATTTAGAGTTGCTTATAAAGGGGCTCAAAGTTTATTCAATGTTAAGCCAGACTTAATTACTTATGCAAAGATAATAGGGGGAGGACTTCCTTGTGGTCTTTATGGTGGTAGACGTGATATAATGGAAAAATTATCACCTGTAGGCGGAGTATATCAGGCTGGTACTATGTCAGGAAATCCAGTTGTTATGGCAGCTGGAATGGCGACTTTAAATATATTAAAAGCAAATCAAGGAATTTATGATCATATAAATAAATTAGGTGAAAAGCTTCAAAATGGAATTGAAGATATTGCAAGAGAAAAGGGAATTAAATTAACAGTTAATAGAGTTGGGGGAATGATGACTGTATTCTTTACAGATAGAAATCCTGTTAGAACTTATGAAGATGCAAAAAGCTGTGATTTAGAAATGTTTAGAAAATATTTCTTGCATATGAATAAAAATGGATTCAATATACCACAATCTCAATTTGAATCAATGTTTTTAAGTGCAGTTCATACTGAAGAACACATAGATAAATTCTTAGAAACATTTAAAAGATTTCAACCATAAGGGAATTAAATAGTTAATAGTCTTTAGATAGTTAAGGGTTAATAGTTTTGAGTTAATAGTTGGGGAGTTTCAAAAAATATTATAAATTCAGCCTAAGTAGAATTTATTAATTAACTCTTAACTCTTAACTAAAAAAAGGGGGGATTTTATGAGTAAAGCAATAGTTTTAGTAGCGTTTGGAAGTGCAAATTTAGAGGGGATTAAACAAAGTATAGGTTTATTAGAGCAGGATTTAAATGAATATTTTGATGGAGAGTATACAGTACTTAAGGCTTTTACATCAAATAAAATAATTGAACTTTTAAAAGAAAGACATGATTATATTATTCCACATTTAAGTAAGGCATTATTTAACTTAGTTAACCAAGGGTATGAAGAAGTTATAATACAGCCATTACACATAATGAGTACTAGTGATATAAAACGTATAGAAGAAGTTGTTGATGAATATAAATACTCTATGAAAAGAATAGTGGTTTGTAAAACTTTATTTTCTAATGAAGAAGAAGTACTAATAAAAGAAAGTAAGGAAATAGCAAATATAATTTGTGATGATTCAGAGAAAAGTGACATATTATTAGTTGGGCATGGATCTAAGAAAAACTCAAATAAAATATATGATATTATTGCAGAATCAGTGAGAGAGAAGTGTAATAAAAGAGTTTATTTAGCAACTTTAGAAGGTGAAAAAACTTTAGATTTAGCAATTGAAGAAATACTAAAAGATGATACTAAAAAAATAGTATTGAAGTCTTTATTTATAATTCCAGGAAAGCATGTAATTGATGATATATTAAATAGTAATGATTCATGGAGTGAAAAATTAAAATCCAAAGGTATAGAGATAACTATTGGTAAAAAGTCATTATTACAGTATGAAAAAATAAGAGAAATGTATATTAAAAGAATAAATAAAATAATTGAAAGTTAATAAAAGTTTAGAACTCTAGTTAGATTAATAAGATTTAACTAGGGTTTCTTATTTATAAAATTAATTGATTATTGAAGTAGAATATAGATATTAATTTTGACTATACAATTAATAAAATATAAGTTTTTTTAATCATTATTTTTATTTGTTTAAAAAGTAAACCTTTATATTAATAGTTTGAGGAATTTTAAAAGTATGGGATTTTTCGTTTGAAAAAAGTAGAAAAAAGTTGTATCATATATAATTGTGATAAAAAAATACAAAGATTATAAATTAGGTAGAGGTGTAGAAATGTATAAGAGAGAAATTGATAATTTAACTCACTCTGCAGAAGTAAAAATTGGCTTATTTAATAAGAGTATAGCTAAATATTTAACATCTGCATTCTTAGGAAGCTTTTTTGTAAGCTTAGGAATTATGTTAATTTATACAATTGGCGGAACAATGCATCATGCAGGCGTTGAAACTTACAAAATATTAATGGGAGCATGCTTTGGTGTTGCTTTAACTTTAGTATTTATGTGTGGTGGAGATTTATTTACTAGTAATGCAATGATAATGACTATTGGAGCTTTAGAAAAGAAAGTAACTTGGTTAGATGCATTAAAGATTTGGATTGCAGTTTGGTTTGGTAACTTAATAGGTGGTGTTGTAGGGGCATTACTATATGTACAAGCTGGACTTGCTAGCGGTAAAAGTGAATATATTGGAGAATTTATTGTAAACAATGTTGCAACAAAGATGAATACACCAGGAATGGAATTATTCCTAAGAGGTTTATTATGTAATGTATTAGTTTGTTTAGCAACTTGGTGTGCATATAAATTAAAAGAAGAAACAGCAAAAATACTAATGATATGGTGGTGTTTATTCACATTTATAACTGCTGGATTTGAACATAGTGTTGCAAATATGGGATTCTTAACTATGGGATTATTATTACCTCACGGAGCAGATGTTACTATTATGGGCATGGTTCATAACTTACTTTGGGTTTCATTAGGTAACTTTGTTGGTGGAGTATTATTTGTAGGTTTACCATATTACTTTATAACAAAAGAAAAGAAAAATTCTTAATAATATTATTGATGGCAGCTATTAATCTTAGCTGTCATTTTTTTGTAAAAATTAAAGTTGACTAAAATAGTAAGAAATAATATTGACAAATAATTATTATTAGTTGATAATATTATTTAGGGAAACCTATAAATACATTTAGACGGAGGAATAAGCAAAATGAAAGCATTTGTAGATGAAAATGTATGTATTAGCTGTGGATTATGTGAAGGTGTCTGTTCAGACGTATTTTCATTAGACACAGGGGTTGCAGTTGCAATTGAAGGTGAAATTTCAAGTGATCTAGAAGATTCAGTAAGAGAAGCTTGTGATGGATGTCCTGTACAAGCTATTTCTATAGAAGAATAATTACTTGGAAAAATTATAGGTTAAAAATAGACACAAAGGAGATGGAATTATGTCAAAAGTATGTTTATGCAGAGGAATAACAGAAGAACAAATAGTTGAAGCTGTAAAGAATGGGGCAACTTCTTTCGAAGAAGTTAAGGAAGAAACTGGTGCAGGTGCTGGTGGATGCCGTGGCGGAAGATGTAAATGTAACATCGAATTATTAATAGAAAAAAATAAATAATTTTTAATTAATGAATAAATACACTACGTATTATAATTTGTAGTTGTAATTTTGATTAATTAAATAAAATTTATAATTTTATTTAAGGTAGCAGTATACTAATTTATACTGCTACCTTTTTCATTAATCAGAAAATAAGCTATTTAATATCATACCTACAATAACTAAGGCAATTCCTATATAGCCAATAGTTGTTGGTAAGGTTGTTTTTAATATTAAAATTTCTCCAAGAAGTGTGAAAATAACTTCACCGGCTTGTGTTGCTTCAATTACAGCAAGCTGATGATGATTGCCTTTAACAAGTTCTGTAGCTTTAAAAAATAAAGTCGTAGCAATTACTCCAGAAAATAAAGCTACTAAAAAAGATTGAAGCACTTGGCTATCTGAAGGTAAACCAACTGTTACTATTCCCAAAATAGATAAAATAAGCCAAAAAGGAAGGCTACATAAAGTCATACCAAAGACTCTTTGGAAGGTATTTAATTCATTATTACAAACATCCATCATTTTTCTATTGCCTAATGGATAAGCAAATGCAGCAATTATTACTGGAATTACCCCAAATAAAATTTGAGAAAATGAAATATTATTTGCTTGCTGAACTTGAATTAAAAATACTCCTATTAATATTATTACTGAGAAATATAATGCCTTTTTTGGTATAGAATTTCTTTTATGAGCTATATAATTAGGTCCTATAGTTATAGTGAAAAATAATGGAGATAAGAGAGCCCCAGCTATAATAGTAATTTGCCATGTGCTTGCAACCATCCAAGAAGCGCCGTATTTTGAGGCGAAGCTAAGAGGTGCATAAAATAATCCAAAACCTACAGTGCTCCAAATGAACCAAGATTTTGGATCACTTTTTATTGATTTAAAAACAGGTTTAATTTCTTTCTTTAATAAAAGTATTATAAATAAAATAGGTAACATAAATAGATATCTAAGAGAGGCGCTCCATACCCAGCTTCCCCCAGAAATATTCATTTGACTATTAAGTATAAATGTGAATGAAAAGAAAAAAGCAGCTAATAATCCAAGTGAAAAAGCTTTCTTCATAGTAAATCCTCCTAAAGTTTTCATATGTTAATATAAGTTACTAAATAGTTATAACTATGTATAAATAAATTAAAAAATGGACAAATTCTATTAGAAAATGTCCATTAATAATACAATTATTCTACTGTATAAATCCAGCCTTCAGGTGCTTCGATATCACCAAATTGAATTCCGCAAAGAATTCTATAAAGTTCTTTAGTTACAGGCCCAACTTCAGTTTCGCTGTAGAATACATGAAGTTTATCTTTATACTCTATTCCTCCAATTGGAGTTATAACTGCAGCTGTTCCACAAGCACCAGCTTCCTTAAAATCATCAAGAGAATCTATAGGAACTTGTCTTTCATATACAGGCATATGCAAATATTTTTCTGCAATTTCCATTAGAGAATATTTTGTAATACTTGGTAAGACAGAAGGTGATAATGGAGTAACAAATTCATTATTTTTAGTTATACCAAAGAAATTAGCAGCACCAACTTCTTCAATATTAGTTCTAGTTGCAGGGTCAAGGTAAATACAATCTGCAAAACCTCTATCAGCAGCTATTTTATGAGGATGCATTGAAGCAGCATAGTTACCACCAACTTTTTGTCCACCAGTACCATGAGGAGCAGCTCTATCATAATCAGCAATCATAAAGTTACAAGGAGTAAGTCCGCTTTTAAAGTATGCACCAACAGGTAAACAGAATACACAGAATATATATTCAGGAGCAGGTTTAACTCCAATATTATCTCCAACACCTATTACAAATGGTCTTAAATATAATGTACCACCAGTTCCATATGGTGGAATATAAGCTTCGTTAGCTTTAACAACTTGCATACAAGCATCTATAAACTTTTCTTCCGGAATTTCAGGCATAAGAAGTTTTCTAAGACTTGAATTAAGTCTTTCAGCATTTTTATTAGGTCTGAAAAGTTGAATTTTTCCTTCTTTAGTTCTATAAGCCTTTAATCCCTCAAAACAGGATTGTCCATAATGAAGTGCGCAAGATGCTTCACTTATTGTAAGCATATTATCTTCTGTTAAATGGCCAGCATCCCATTTACCATCTTTCCAATTAGAAATGTAACGGAAATCAGTTTTGATGTATTCGAACCCCAAGTTATTCCAATCGATGTTTACTTTTTTAGTCATTTAAATCGCCCCTTTATTTATACGTAATTTTTGTGATTAGTTTATTTAATTTTTAAGATAAGTTAAAAAGGAAATTCCTGTTCTTAATTATGTAACTTATATTAAATAAAGCTAGAATTTAATATAAGTTGAAATTTAGAATTTCATTTATGTTTATAGTATTATCTTAATTATTTATTTTACCACTAATGTAAAAAATCTTAAATAGTTAAATGATAAATTTATGGTAAATTTTATTAATATATATGAAAATGTTCAAATGTATAATATAATATTATTTAAATGGTAAAAATTAAGTTATTTTATTGAATAAGAAGGTAGGAGGAAAAATAATGAAGAGAGAAGTAATACAGACTAATAATGCACCAGGAGCAATAGGTCCATATTCACAAGGAATAGCAGTTGGAGATTTTGTTTATACATCAGGACAAATTCCACTAAATCCTTCAACAGGAGAATTAGTAACAGATATTAAGCTTGCTACTAAGCAATCAATGGAGAATGTAAAAGCTATATTAGAATCAGCTGGAACATCATTAGATAATGTAATAAAAACAAGTATATTTTTAAAAGATTTAAATGATTTTGAAGCAGTAAATGAAGTTTATGGAACTTATTTTACTGAAAATAAACCAGCTAGAAGTTGTGTTCAAGTTGCAAAATTGCCTAAAGATGCAGTTATAGAAATAGAAGCAATAGCTATAAAATAAAGATAAAATATATTATTAAATTAATAATAAGTAGTATTAAAAAATAATAATTATTAATAAAAGACCTTTAGGTCTTTTTTATTTTGCTTAAATATAGTAAATTATATAATTGATGAATAGAATTATTAGGTGAAATAATACTATAATACTAAGTAGATTGATATTTACATATGAAGGGAGTTTATTCTATGAAAAGAAATAAGATGAAATTAGGTGCTATATTAATAAGTATACTAATTACAATTGGAATATTCGCTGGTTGTGAAAGTAAAGCTAGTGAAGAAATAAATGTATTAAATTATGGTGCTAATGCAGCAGAAGGAGTTTATAAAGAATTCCAAAAAGCAACGGGAATAAAAGTAAATGAAAAAACTTTTGATGATATGCAGTATATGTATCAAGAGGTTGCTAGCGGAAAGGTAGATTATGATGTTATTTTAGTTTCGGATGATATGGCTGAAAAGATGATAAAAGAAGAATTGCTTCAAAAGATAAATAAAGATAATATACCTAATATAGTAAATATGAATGAAGGGGATATGGGTAAACCATATGATCTTAATAATGATTATACTGTACCATATATGAACGGTACAATTGGATTAATATATAATACTGAAGTTATTGATGAAGACATAACAAGTTGGAAGAGCTTATTTGATTCTAAATATAAAGATGAAGTATTTATGTTTGATAATATGAGAGATACAATTGGAGTAGCTTTAAAAACATTAGGATATTCATTAAATTCAACTAATGAAGAAGAATTAAAAGAAGCTGGAGAATTATTAATAAAGCAAAAGAAAGAATTAAATCCAACATATGGAGCAGATGAAGTTTTAGATTTAATGAGATCAGGGGAAAAATCTATTGCTATGATTTGGTCAGGAGAGGGATTAAACTTAGAAGCTGAAGACGATAGATTTAAATATGTAATTCCAGAAGAAGGTGCTGATTTCTGGTTAGACTCTTGGGCAATTCCTAAGTCTGCAAAAAATGTCAGCGGAGCAGAAAAATTTATAGATTTTATGAGTAGTAAAGACATAGCGTTAAGAACAGCTGATGAAATAGGATATACTACACCACAAAAGCAAGCTATTGAGGAACAAGCTGATGAAATTAAGAATAATGAAAATGCATATATGCCACAAGAAATATTAGATAAGTGTGAAGGATATAAGTTTTTAGATAAGGAGAATTTAGAATTATATCAAGAGGTTTGGATTAAAGTTAAAAGTTAAGATAATTAGATAATATTCACAATAATACTTTGTGGAAAAACTAGAGTGTATAGTATATAATATTTGTAAAAGGACATGAGCTTAGGAGGAGAGAATATGGATAAAATAATTGACTTTAATGAGCTTAAAAATAGAGTTAATGATAAAGATGTAGATCAATTTGAATCATATATTTATAGTTTATATTATAAGGTTGCTGAAGGTAAGCTATCTATGGCGGATTTTTCAAACCAATTAACTGAGTATATGGTACAAAATAACATTTCTCAAGATAAGTTTTTAAAAATGCAAACTAAACTTATGGAGAGATATGGAATAGATACTACAGGATTTGAAGAGCAACTTAAAAGTTTAGGCTTAAATAATATTTCAACTGATCCTAAAGATTATGAAAAAGTTAGAAGAACTTTAGGTTTTCAAGAAAAATATAAAGATAGACTAAAAGTAAAAGGTGCAACTGAATATACAATAAATAACGATAAAAATAATCTTACTATTCTTTTAGATGAACATAACGTTATTTTAAAAAGCCCAGGAAAAATAGATTTAGCGGACAATGAATTAAATGAATTTTTATGTTCATATAAAAAGACAGTTGAGAATGACGTGCTTAAGATTTCACTTTGTGAAGATACAAGAGAATATGATTACTAAAAATAGAAACAAATTTCTATTTATTTTAACTAAATTTTATGTATAATGAATAAGGGAGGTAGCCAATTTAAAGTGGCAAATTATAGGTGAAGTGTTATTAATTAAGCTTATGCTGTAAGTTTAATATATAATTTGAAATTGCCTAATTGCAACTAAGAGATTGGATACACCCTTATTTTAATGTAAAAAAATAAATTGATATAAATAAAGTTATTATAAATTTTACGTTGCTGGAGGATGAGGATGAGCGTTTTAACAGTTAAGAATATCAGCCATGGATTTGGTGATAGAGCAATTTTTGAAGATGTATCATTTAGATTACTAAAGGGAGAACATGTAGGTCTTATTGGAGCAAATGGTGAGGGTAAGTCTACATTTATGAATATAATTACTAGCAAATTAATGCCTGATGAGGGAAAAGTAATTTGGAGTAATAGAGTTAGAGTTGGTTATATGGATCAACATGCTGAACTTGCAAAAGGATTAACTATAAGAGATGTCCTTAGAAGTGCATTCCAATACTTATTTGACATGGAAACTGAAATGAATGAACTTTATGGTAGAATGGGCGAAATGGACGAAGATGAAATGAATAAGGCTTTAGAAAGAACAGCTGTTATTCAAGACATGTTAGATAATAATGGATTTTACGTTATAGATGCTAAGGCAGAAGAAGTTGCTAAGGGGTTAGGACTTTTAGATGTAGGTCTTGACAGAGATGTTACTGAACTTAGTGGTGGACAAAGAACTAAAGTATTATTAGGAAAGCTTTTACTTGAAAATCCTGATATTCTTTTACTAGACGAGCCTACTAACTATTTAGATGAAGCGCATATTGAATGGTTAAAGAGATTCTTACAATCATATGAAAATGCATTTATTTTAATATCACATGATATTCCATTCTTAAATTCAGTTATTAACTTAATTTATCATGTGGAAAATAGAAAGCTTACTAGATATGTTGGGGATTATTATGAATTCCAAAGAATTTACGAAGCTAATAAAGCACAATTAGAAGCTGCATATGAAAGACAACAAGCAGAGGTTGCACAACTTAAAGATTTCGTTGCTAGAAATAAAGCAAGAGTTGCAACAAGTGGTATGGCAAAGGCTAGACAAAAGAAGCTTGATAAGATGGAAATGATTGAACTTGCAGCTGAAAAACCAAAGCCAGAATTCAATTTCTTAAAGGGAAGAACTTCAGGTAAGGTTATATTTGAAACTAAAGATTTAGTTATTGGATATAATGAGCCTTTAACTAAACCTCTAAATCTTTATATGGAAAGAGGACAAAAGATAGCTTTAGTTGGAGCAAATGGGCTTGGTAAGACTACACTTTTAAAGAGTTTAATGGGAGTAATTCCTTCATTAGGTGGAGAAGTTAGTTTAGGTGAATATCAACAAATTGGTTATTTCGAACAAGAAATAAAAGAAGCTAATTATAATACTTGTATTGAAGAAGTATGGGAAAAGTTCCCTTCTAAGACTCAATATGAAGTAAGATCAGCTCTTGCTAAATGTGGTTTAACAACTAAGCACATTGAAAGTAAGGTATGTGTATTAAGTGGTGGAGAGCAAGCAAAGGTAAGATTATGTAAGCTTATTAATGAAGAAACAAATATCTTAATCCTAGATGAGCCTACTAACCATTTAGATGTTGAAGCTAAAGAGGAATTAAAGAGAGCTTTAAAGGAATATAAGGGAAGTATTTTACTTGTGTGCCATGAGCCTGAGTTCTATAAGGATGTTGTAACAGATATCTGGAATTGCGAGGAGTGGACTACTAAAGTTGTATAGTAGAGTTATATTAAGAGTTAGTGTAAAAGCTAGCTCTTTTTTATTTATAAGACGAATTGTCAAGCTAAGTGTTGCACTTAGCTTGACAATTCGTCTTATAAAAAGGTTAGCAAACCTTTTATGGAATGGTTTTTTCAATTAGGTTTACAAGCTGCTGGTTGGTCAACAGCAAAAGTTGCTAATACTTGGTTAGATGAAGAAGCTTTATTTGATGATATGAAAAACATAGAGATTGAAACATTAATTTTACATGGTATACATGATAAAGTTTGTTTATTTCCTTTGGCTTTAGAGCAAAAAAAGTTAATAAAGAATAGTAAATTAGTAAAATTCATGAACAGTGGACATGCCACATTTTATGATGAGAGAGAGAAATTTAATGAAGAGTTAGTTAGGTTTATTGAGGGATAGATTATTAAGTAGGGAGGAAGGTATAAAGTGAAATATGATAAGCTACCACTACAATATAAATTTGACCAATTAGAACCATATATTGATTCAGAAACAGTATGTATACATTATACAAAGCATTTACAGGGATATGTTGATAAATTAAATAAGGCACTTGAAGGATATGAACAATTTACTAATGGTAAAACATTAGAGGAGATACTTTTTAATATTGAAAAAACTCCTATAGAAATAAGAAAAGATATAATAAGGCAAGGTGGTAGAGTAGCCAATCACAATCTTTATTTTTCTATCTTAGGTAGTAAACCTAAAAAATATCCAACTGGGCAATTATTAAATGAGATAAATAGAAGGTTTGGAGATTTTAGTGCATTGAAAGAGGAATTATCAAATAAATCAATAAATCAATTTGGAGCTGGTTATGGATGGCTTGTTATAGATAAAAAAGGAGAACTTGATGTAATATCAACATCAAATCAAGATTCACCATTAATGTTTAAAATGAGACCTATACTAACAATTGATATTTGGGAGCATGCATATTATTTAAAATATAAAAACTTAAGAGCTCAATATGTAAAAAATATATGGAATGTGATAGATTGGAATAAGGTAGAGGAAATATATTTAAAAGAGTGTTCTAAGTAATGGGAATAATATTATTGTATGAAAACACTTAGATTTATTAGCAGGATTAATATTGTATAATAAGATTAAATAAAAATTTAATTTTAACTAATATAAATAATAAAAGAAGTTAGAAATTACCTAACTTCTTTTATTATTAAAAAAGTTTTTTAAAAGTCATAATTAAATTTTAAATCCTAAATAAATTTCGCAAATAGCTGTAACTATAAAGAAAATACCTATAATATAAGGTGTAGCTAATATTGCTATAAAAGGATTAAATAATATCAATAATCCTAAAATGAATAAAAGAATTATATATACTGTATGAAAGTTAAATCCTAAATTTTTATATTTAATTGCCATAATGAATAAGTAAATTCCTCTAATAAGTGCCCATAAACCAAAAAATAACGCAATTGTGTCAATTGTTTCTGCAGGAGAGAAGCAAAGAAGCAATCCAAATAAAATTGAAATTGTTCCATTTACAATCAAAAAAACATTGTTCATAGAAGTAAAGGACCTAATAATTGCAAATATTCCAGCTACAATTATTAATACTCCACAAATATTAATAAAGCTTGAAAATGTACTAAATGGATTAATGAAAAATAAAACACCTATTATTCCAAATAGAATTCCTTCAATAATAAATAGATATTCTAAAAGTTTTTTCACAAATATCACTCCCTTAAATTTTTGATTATGAAATATATCTTTAGTTTGTGATAAATTTGTAATATTATATATAAATTTTTTGTTTAAATATAATTACAAAATTATTAAGAGAAATAACTTCTTTTTGCAATTATTTAATTTTATGATAATATTAGTTTAATAGAATATATATATTATGTTAAGAAAGCACACTTATAATATGATAAAGTTCTATATTGTAGGAATAAGAAAGTAAAATGTTAAATGGAGGTACAGTGTGATAAAGAGAACATGTAAGCAGTGTGGAAAAGATTTTACTCTTACTGATTCAGAAGTTAATTTTTATAAAAGTAAGGATTTAGATATTCCAAAAAGATGTAGTGAGTGTAGAAAGAAGAATAAAGATAATAACAATAATGTAAATAAGGATAATATAAATAATTTTGATATAAGCAATAAACAAGAAAATAATAACTATAGTAATAATAGAAGTTACAACAACAATAATAATAATAAAAAGAAATATACATTTGGAAGTGTTATAGCTGCAGGATTAGTTGTTATACTTTTACTTGTTGGTAAGGTATTTAATATAACACCTAATTGGGGAGAAATATTTAATACAGCTCAAAGTGAGCAAAGTAGTAACGTATCCCTTGAATTTAGAAATGAAGCTTTATGGGAAGATCACTTTTTAAAGCATAGAAGTGAGTTTGGATATTCTACTAAAGAAGAGTATTTAAAAGGGGCAAATGAAGTTATTAATTCTGCAACATCTTTACATAAGTTTGAGGCTGAAGATAATGATGAAATTTACTATGATGAAAGTAAGAATGAAATTGTTTTTGTATCATCTGATGGATATATAAGAACTTATTTTAGACCTAGTGAAGGAATTAATTATTATAATAGACAATAGAAGAAATAAGTAAATTTATATATCTTGAGAGGTATAAATTATTTTATTTAAATTAATATTTTGGCAATTAAAAATAATAGAATATTGAAATTGAGGAGTTATATCATGAATTTGGTATAGCTCCTTAATTTTTATTTTTAGTTAATTAAATTGCTATAAGAAAAAGTAAACAGAAATAATTTATTTTCATAGAATAGAAAGGAGAAGTTTAAGTTAATATTTATAAATTTAAATATATGAAAAATTAGGATAATAAAATATTTTATTAGATGGGGGAATTGAGAATATGAAAGTTAGAAAAGCTGTAATACCAGCTGCTGGTCTTGGTACTAGATTTCTACCAGCAACTAAGGCACAACCTAAAGAAATGTTGCCAATAGTTGATAAGCCAACGATTCAATATATTATAGAAGAAGCAGTTGATTCTGGAATAGAAGAAATATTAATAATAACAGGAAGAAATAAAGAATCTATAGAAAATCATTTTGATAAATCTATAGAATTAGAAATGCAGCTTGAGAGGTCAGGAAAACTTAAAGAGTTAGATATAGTAAGAAAGATATCTAGTATGGCAGATATACATTATATAAGACAAAAAGAGCCAAAAGGATTGGGTGATGCAGTTTCTTGTGCAAAATCCTTTGTTGGTAATGAACCTTTTGCAGTAATGCTTGGTGATGATGTTATAGATAGTGAAGTTCCATGCTTGAAACAATTGATGAATTGTTTTAATGAGTATAAAACATCCATATTAGGAGTTCAAAAGGTAAATGAAAATGACGTGATGAAGTATGGAATAATAAAGGGATTATATATAAAGGAAAACGTATATAAAGTTAAAGTGCTTATTGAAAAGCCTACTATAGATGAAGCTCTTAGTAATATTGCGATTTTAGGAAGGTATATAATAACACCTCAAATATTTGAAGTTTTAAATAATGTTAAGCCAGGAAAAAATGGAGAGATACAATTAACAGATGCATTACAACAATTAATATCTATTGAAGCAATGTATGCATGTGAGTTTGTTGGTAATAGATATGATGTAGGAGACAATTTAGGGCTTTTACAAGCTAATATTGAATTTGCTTTAAAGAGAGGAGATCTTAGAGAAAAACTTGTGAAATATATTAAGATGTGTAAGTTATAAAAAATAATTTAGATTTTAGATTAGAGTAGGAAAAGTTCTGTATCGAAATTTATTATTCTCATTTAAATTTAAAAAAATAAAATATAAATTACTATGAGAGGACTTTATATTTTTTCTCTAAAAAGCATAACTAAAAGGATAATTAATTAGATATTAAAAATAGTGTTAGGAGAAATAAAATGATAATTGTTAGGGTAATGGGTGGAACGGGGAATCAAATGTTTCAATATGCATTAGCTAGAAAGCTTAAAGAAATGAATAAGTATGTAGTTTTAGATATAAGTGCATATAAAACATGGGAATTTAGATATGATTTTTGTTTAAATAGAATTTTTGATATTAATAAAGATATTTATATTACAGAAGATCCAAATGAATTTATTATAAAGAATTGTAGAAATATAAAAATTATTGATTGTGAAAATCAACCTTATTATAATGCTGATATATTAAATTATGATAATGTTTATTTAAATGGATATTGGATGAGTGAGAAATATTTTAAAGATATAGAAAAAATACTAAGAAAAGAGTTTATATTTAAAAATACATTAGATAAAGAAAAAAGTGAATTAGTTAATGAGTTAAAAAACACAAATTCAGTTGGAATACATGTAAGGAGAGGTGATTATCTTCAAGGTAATGCTGCAAATATATTTACAGGAATAACTACAAAAAAATATTATGATAATTCATTGAAGTATATTAAAGAAAAGGTAAGTAATCCTCAATTTTATGTTTTTACTGATGATAGAGAATGGGCTAAAGAAACATTTAAAAATACAAGTGTAAAAGTTATTGATGTAGCTATAGATAAGACTAATTATACTAATATACAGATTATGAGTAGTTGTAAGCATAACATATTAGCAAATAGCACAGCAAGTTGGTGGGCAGCATGGTTAAATAATAATAAAAATAAAATTATTATAACTCCTGATATATGGCTTAATCAAAAAGAAGCTAATATGGATGATATAGTTCCTCATGATTGGATTAGAATAAGTCATATTTAGTAAATACTAATCAAAATAAAAAGCTATAGAGTAAAAAAAAATTAGTTAAAATACTCTATAGTTTTTCTATTTAATACATATATTAAAAGTTTAATCGTTTAATAGAAACATATATGGATCCATTTCTTTTGATAAAGTTAAATTCATATCATCTTGCAATATAGTATTAGTTGTATTACTATTGCCTTCCGGATTAGTTGAATTTCCAACATATCTATACCTAACTAAAATAGAATCTATAAATCCTATTCTACAGCCATTTCTAGTAAGCTGTAAAAATCTAGGTAAATCTTCGAGTAAAACATAACTTTCATCATATAATCCATAAGTATCTATGGTTGAACGTTTATAGGAAAGACCTGGAGCAGGGAAGAAAGAGCCTCTAAATCTAAGAATTGATTTAAAACAATCAATTGCCAATCCATTAATAAAAGAAGTATGCAGTGGATTTGGACTAGTCCAATAGAACTTATTAGGATCCTCATCTTTAAAACAAGCTATTCTACCAACAGCTACCCCATATTCAGGGTTATTTTCATGGAATTTTACAATATCACTTATGGTATTTTCTGAATAAAATAAATCATCATTAGATAAATATACTAGATAATCTCCATGACTCAATTTAATTGCATTATTTATATTTTTTACTGTTTTTAAATTTTTTTCGTTATAATGAATTACATAGTTAGATATATTACCGGTATTATTTTGATTAATATAATTTTCTAAATCAGTTTTAGAAAAATTATCTGAATGATCATCAGATATTATTATTTCAATATTAGGGTAAGATTGATTTAAAATAGAATCTAAGCATTGTTTTATATATTGAAGTCTATTATAGGAAAGCAGTAATATACTTACTAATTTTACATCTGTTTTTTTTGTAGTATTGGCATTGAGTTTTGATTTTATAAGAGAATCTAATTTTTTGCATTGTTTAATCCAGTTAAAATGAATATTACTATATTCCTGTATTCCGTAGCAAACACTTTTTAGTCTATTTTCATCATTACAAACTTTAACTAATACATTTGATAAATTTTCAATATTATCAATTTGAAAATTACTTCCGAATAGGCCAAAGTTTGTTATATCATTAAAGCAATGAACATTACTAGAAACTATATAACAGCCGTTAGAGGCAGCCTCAGGAAAAACATTTGGAAATCCTTCAAATCGTGATGGTAAACAAAAGACTTTAGCATTTTCATATAGTTTTTTTAATTCATATTTATCAGAGATAGGGCCAACAAATTCTATTCGATCTCGCGCTTGGGGGCATGTTGCTAATAAATTTTCAGTATAATTTATTAACCAATCTTCACAAGGTCCTACTAATTGTAATTTCCAATCTGGAATTTTATCAGTTATAGAAATAAAGGCTTGTATCAATATTTCAGTAGCTTTAGAATAGTCACCTAATCTTCCAACAGTGAGTATAGTATTTTTTTTATCTTCATATTTCACTATATTATTATTTCCAGTAAAATCATAATAACCTTGAGTTAAATAGCTAGCCTTATAGGGCCAAGTACTATTTATAATATTTAATAAATGATAGGATTCTACAGTAAAAATATCAATTAATGATAAATTGTTTTTCAAATTTTCATCAACATTAATTGTAGATAACCAATATGGATTGAAATCCGTTTTTAAATATACCAATCCATTAGGATTTAGTTTTTTATACTTCTTTATTATTGAAATATTAAAATTATAATATCCCACAAGCATTAATACATCAGTATTTAGTAAATAATAATTAACTTCTTCATCGCTAGAAACTATTTCAATTGGTAGATTGTCTAGATATTTTTTAGCATCAGAAAAATCATTTTTTTCAAAGGTAATAATTTTAGAATTATATTTGAAATATTTTCTTAAAATAAAAGGAATAAGACAAATGTCTTTAGTTAAAGCAGAACTATCTAAATTAGGCCAATAGAATGTAAAATTTAACATAGTTAACCTCCTGAAATTTGGTAATTAAATATAGAAAAAATATTATATTAATCATATTATTTTAAATTAATAAATTAGAGATATAATAAGTTTTTTTATATATAGCTTTTTATAATATATTCAAAAATCTAATTAATGGTTAAAAGTGCGGTGTGTAACATTAGGGTTAATTATTAAATAGTATGGTTATAAAAGAATATAGAATAAATATAGGAGATAGCTATGAATCGTATACTTTTTTTATGCCCATGTGATAATACGCCATATGGAGGAATACATGTAATTTATGAAAATGTAGATATATTAAACAAAAATAATTTTAATGCATATGTTTTACATGAAGTCGATAATTTTAGGTGCACATGGTTTGCAAATAATACTAAAATACTTTATTTTAAGGATGTATTAATAAATTTTGAGAATGATATTTTAGTAATACCAGAGATATATGGCCCAAATATATTAAATATAGTTCCAGGAGTTAAAAAGGTGATTTTTAATCAAGGGGCATATCTTACATTTAGTAGATTTGGTGCTAATTATAATGAGAAAAGTCCATATTTAAGTGATGAAATTATTGGTATAATATCAATTTCACAAGATAATAAAGAATACTTAGAATATACATTTAAAGATAGAATAATTAATAGAATTATAAATTGTATAGAGTATTATGGTATTAATCCTAATTATGAATCTAAAAATAAGGTGATTAGCATTATTGAAAAAAATAATATACAAGATTTTATACAAATAATAAATATTTTAAAAATAAGAGATAATTTAAAGGGGTATACCTTTGATATAATTAAAAACGAAACACACCAAAATGTATTACAAAGATTAGAAAAAAGTAAAATTTATATAAGTTTATCTGATGAAGAAGGGTTTGGATTATCAGCAGCAGAAGCAATGGCTATGGGGTGCGTTGTAATTGGTTATCATGGCCAGGGAGCAAAGGAATATTTTAAAGAGGAGTTTTCTTATAGGGTTGAGCAGGGAGACGTTATAGATATATGTAAAAAAGTTGAAGAAGTTATTGAATTAATAGAAAATAGAAATGAAGAATATTTGAGTAAAGTTAAAAAGGCAAGAGAATTTATTTTGGCTAATTATTCAAAAGAACAGCAAGAAAAATCAGTAGTGGAAACTTGGACAGATATTTTAACAAGACTTTAGTAATAGGATATACACTATAGAGTAATGAAGAGAAAGGTTCCTCTATAGTGTATATCAATGTTATTAAATATATTGAAAAGTACCTTAATATTTTTATAAGGATTAATAAATACATTATATTGAAAAATTATATATTTATCTAATTTTTTAAACTAGGAATTTATTATATCCTTAAATTATTTTTTTATTATATTTAAAATTAGCACTTCATATAAAAGTTAACTACACTATCACCATGAGAAAATTTCCTAGTTATTATGAAGTTATTCATGGTCATGTAATCATGGAATAAAGATAAATTCTTTGCATTTTCTGCATTAGGATCAGTATATAAGGTTGAAGAAATAAATAAAGCAAGATTCTTAGAAGCTTTTAAAGCTTTTAAAACTAAATTTTTAGCATTAATATCTGTCAAAAACTTATCACCATTATTTATTAAAATGTAATCAAAACCATCTCCTAAATTATCTTCTAAACTAAAAGTTTTATGAAGTTTTGATGCTACTTTATAGGAACCACTGGAGGAATTTCCAATATAAAAATCAAGATTTTTTCTATAAAACTTAAGCATTAATCCATTAACTCCACAATTTCCATATACATCTAATACTTTTAAGTTTTCTTTTTCAAGAACTAATGATAAGTAAGATAAATTAAAATGTACATCAGTAATATTGATATCCCATTTACTTTCAAATTTCACTTTATTAGTTTCCATTATATTTGCATATGAACTATTTTTATTAAATGAAGCACTTCCATAATGATGAACAAAAGTATCTCGACATAATAAAACTTTATATCCAGAGAGTATTATTCTGAAACAATAATCATCATCTTCAAAGTTTCCGGGAAAATAATCTTCATCAAGCAATCCAACTTTATTTAAAACCGATCTTTTAATAAGCATACAATATCCAACAACCATAACCCTTTCTTCCCAGCGTGTTTTATTACTTATATTAATTTGAGATGCAAAGTTTTGCATTTCATCAAGTGTATTATAGTTAACAGGAATGCTTTGCCAATAGGAAGAAGAGTTAGTAACAGGGCTAACAGCTCCTATATTATCATTACTATATAAGGCAATTTTTAAATTAGTAAGCCAGTTTTTAGTTACTACAATATCATTATTTAAAAGTAAAATATCATTCATAGGATTAGCAAACTTTATTCCATCGTTGCAACCACCAGGAAATCCATTATTAGTAGTATTTAATTGAAGTTTTATATCATATTGAAGCTTTAGCCAATTTGTTGTTTCTTCATTTGAATTATTATCAATAACAATAATTTCATAGTTTTCATTAGAGGTATATTTCCTAATACTTTCAATACATTGTTTAGTATAGTTTAGGTTATTATAGCTTAAAATAATAATGCTTGTACCAGGATAATCATTTATATTATCAATCATAAGTTCTCCTAAAATATTAATAATAAATATGATATGAAAATACTGCTCATTTATTGTCTAAACTAAAAGTAAATGTTATAGTTTAAATAAAAAAAGATGGAGGGAAATAATGAAGACAAAGTTAACAGCACTTCCACCTATAGGAATGCGTATTATTAAATCATCAATTGGAGTACTGTTAGGATTTATTATTTATTTAATTAGGGGAAGACAAGGGGCTCCTTTTTACACCGCGTTATCGGTATTATGGTGTATGCAGCCATATACAAGTAATGCAAAAGCTAATGCTATTCAAAGAACAATAGGAACATTTATAGGCGCGTTTTTTGGACTAATAATGATATTAGTAGAATTTTATTTATTGCCATTAGACAATGAGTTAATAAGATATATTTTAATATCAATACTAATAATACCAGTAATATATACAACGGTTATTATTAATAAAAAAAATGCTTCATATTTTTCATGTGTTGTATATTTGAGCATAGTAGTAAATCATCTTACTGATACTAATCCATATTTATTTGTTATAAACAGAATCTTAGATACAATGATAGGGATAATTTTAGCATTAATAATAAATACAGCAAGAATTCCACGAAAGAAAAATAAAAATGTTTTATTTGTATCTGAGTTAGACAAGGTATTATTAAATATGCAATCAACCTTAACACCATATAGTAAGGTTGAGTTAAATAAAATGCTTGATGATGGAGCAGAGTTTACAATAGTAACAATGAGAACACCAGCAGCCTTATTGGAGGCGTTAAAAGATATAAGAATAAAATTACCAGTTGTAGCTATGGATGGAGCTATGCTATTTGATATAAAGAATAATAGATGTTTGAAACTATATAAAATGAGTTATTTAGAAAGCAAAGAGTTGATTAATTTATTTAATGATGGAGGGTTGCACTGCTTTGTTAACGTAGTAGTAGAGGATTCAGTATTAATATATTATGGAGATTTCAAAAATGAAGCAGAGGAGACTATATATAAAGAATTGAGATATTCGCCATATCGTAATTATATAAAAGAAGAGCTACCAGAAAGGTATGGTGCTGCTTATTTAATGACCATAGATAAAAGTGAAAAGATAGATGAAATACATAAAGAATTAGAATTAAAAGGATATGTAAATAGATTTAAGGTTTTAAAGTATCCATCGGAAGATTTTAAAGGATATTCATATATAAAAATATATAATAAAAAAGCTAATAAAGAAAATATGATAGATGAAATAAGGAAGATGATTAATGTTGATAAAATAATTAGATTTGAAACTACTCAAGAATCAACAGGAGTAATAATAGGTAAAAATGATTCAAATGAGATGGTTAAAAATTTAAAGAAGATATATGAACCTTATTTTTGGGAGAAACAATAAAAAAGTTATTTTTATAAAGGGTGTATAAATTTGATTAAATTAAATCAGAGTTATTTATACATCCTTTTTAACAGTTTATACAAAAGTTTCACCTGATTTATTGGCTTTATCAATTTCAGATAAGGCATGTACTCTAAGCATGTTAATTATAATTGAAAAAAAGTAAGCATAATATAAGTTTTCATGAGGGGTTAAATTAGTATTTTGTGATAATAAATCATTTTGCAGTTTCTTTTCTTCTAATCTGTCAGAAGCAACAATGAAGAGTAGTGCATATCCAACTAGTATTAATTCAGCACCCAGTAAGGTAACAGAGGAAGCTGTTTCCCCAGTATTATTCATATCCAAACTATCTAAAATATCTATGTTAGCTCCATGAATGAATAAAAAATATCCAATTACTAATAATGAAGATCCAAATTTTTCGAGTGTTGCAAATTTAATATCTAATTGTTTAAAATATTCATCTAATTCCTCATTTCTATTTTCATTTTTTTTATCTTTCAATTTAATATCCTCCATAGGGCAGTTTTTATGAAGATATCATATTATATCAATATATGATTTATAAAGTTGTTTTGTACAATACAACTTTATAAAAAAGAAAAAGGAGGTTTGTCCTCCTTTTTCACATTATTACAAGAATAAAGCATCTTTGTAACGTCTATTAATAATATAATAGTTTTTTAGTAACTCGTTAAATACCTTTTTCAACTCAACTAGTTTTGTTATATTAGTATTTATCTCACTTAATAAATTTCCCCACAATGGATTTTTATTGTAATTATTATCTTCAATAAATAATTTAAATAAATCATAAATTAATTTAGAATTGTGCTCACCAATATGTTGAATAGTTTTTGGATTATTTAAATTAAGTATAGCTTTATTTAATAATTCTTTATTTTCTAATGAAAAATAAATTAAAGACTCAATGACGCTATCAGGAATTATCAATCTATGATCAATTAAGCCTTTATTGTAAGATAAATATTCAAGAGCTTTATTGAAGTCATTTAAGCGATAATAAGCCCAAGCAAGAATTGAGTTAAGATGTTCAAGAAAGTAAATGTTTTTAAATTTTTTAGCCATATTTAAAGAAATTTCTAGATAGTTAATAGCATCACTATAATTATCTAGCATAAAATAAACCTCTGCAATCTTTTCATATGATGACATAATGCTTATAATATTACCTTCCGCAACATATAAATCTAAAGCTTTATTGATTGAGTCGTAAGCCTTAATAGGATTATTTTCAATTCTATATGCATATGATAACCAAAAATAACAATGGCCAGTTTCTTTAAGCGATAAAGCTTCTTGAATAAGTTGTTTACCGTGGATTTTATTATTAGAAAGTATTAATATATCAATTCCTGCATAGAAATTATATATATACTTTTGTTTGGCAGTTAGCAAATCAAAAGATGATAAAATCATATTTTTAGAATACTCAAACTTATCTCTGTTTGGAGTGGATGAGTACCTAGCTAATTTTGCTAAAAAGTAATCAAGTATCAAAGGCGAAGCTATATATTTATCTTCATCTTTTTCTAGATTATCAAATAATTTGTTAGTATAATCAAATTCATTATAATTTAGGTTAGTAAAAAAATCATTTAAGTATTTTTTTCCTTTTAGTAAAAATTCATCAGAATCATAAAATTTTAAACCGAGCCTATCAAAAATAACTGAAATTACGTCTTCACTTGGTAATAATTCACCATTTTCTATTCGACTTAAATATGAGGGAACACAAATTCCTTTTGATAATTGCTTTTGACTAATGTTTTTATTTATTCGATTTAATTTAATTATAGATCCAATTATTTTTTTACTATTTACATATTTATCAATCATTTATTAATCCTTTCAACCATAGTTAAAATTAATTTTTATAGTAATCAATAATATAATGTATTTTTATTTGAGTTTACTATAGTTTACTATAATTATGGTATTATTTGCAAAGGTATTAATAAATAATTACTACTTTATAATTACTTCTAATAGCTTAGAAATGGCTTAAACAGGTAGAAATAGAGCAATGTGTGAAATTATTGTAAAAAAAAGGTGCTTAAATATATATAAATAATATGAAATTTAACATAACATATTTTTTTTTAATTGTTGACGATTATTTAGGAATTAGATATAATGTAAACGTAAACAAAGAAATAATCTTTAAAAATGAAAAATATTAACAATTCCCGTTGAGGGATTTAATTTTCAATTTCATTGGAAACGATACCTAAAAGATTGTTTTAGATTCTAATAATACTTATATTGATAGTAGCTTATAGGGTAGACAAGCTAATAGATGTATCTTTATATTATTAATGAAAACATTTTCGAAGAGTTGGAATCGTTTCTGAAATTACCTAAGTATAAATATGTATTTAAGTTATATTAACTTTAAATAAATTGATTTTTGGAAAAGTGGAGGAGAATTATTATGAAAAAATTATTAGTAACATTACTTG
>JABLTO010041717.1_pt1 | contig 42438 bp, 26 predicted proteins | sample 7160091 | NCBI WGS metagenome assembly JABLTO01 (sample SAMN14651225, study PRJNA627086) | human gut metagenome | isolation source: feces | host: Homo sapiens
ATACTATTTCCAGATAAGAATGCGCCAAGATGCGCCGCGAATTTTTCATTCTGGCTAACGCGAATGAAACGCAGCGTAGCAGCGCTACGCTAAGTGGAATGAGCAGACGCCAGAAGGGAAAAGGCGCAAGCAGATGGCGCAGTTGAATCTGGAAATAGTATAAAAATGGCATACTGCGCAAAGCCGCAGGACGCTCCATGCAACGCCCTTACGACGCGCATGGAGCCAATGCAGTCATCAAAATCACGGTTTTCACCCCGCTTTTATGCGTTCAGTGTGTAGATTCGGCTGATTTCGCCGTCAATGTCACTCCGGCTGTCCAGATAGGTGCAGCCGTATTTTTCGTACACATTCGCGTGGTCGGTCGCGATATAGACGCGGTTTTCCCCATTCTGTCGGGCGATTTCCGCCAGTTCGTGCAGCAGCTTTCCGGCAATTCGCTGATGACGGTACGCGGGGAAGGTGTACACAAAACCGCACCATGGGCGGAGTTCCGGTGCATCCACGCAGTCGCGGTCGGTCAGCGTCGCAAAGGCGGCGATTTGGTCGCCCGCCATCAGAAAGTAGCAGTCGCCCGCACCGAGGGTGTGATGAAACTGTTCCTTTTCGAGCAGCTCCGTCAGGAACTTCGCCGCGCCCCACTCGCAGGCGCGAAGCTGTGCGAGGAGTTGGGGCTGGTTAGGCGAAGTGAAGTAGGATGTCAGGTACATGGTGGATTTTCCTCCGATGGGTCAGTAGGGATTGAACAGCTCCGGATACACAACGGCTTTCCGGCTATCGGGTCGCGCCCATTTGGCGCGACAATAATGCGAGTAGTGGATAGAGTAGCTTGAGGGCGCTCCTGCGGGAGCGCGAAGTTACAACTGCTGCGCTGAAAGCGCTTCGCTGTTCAGCGTTCGTGGATTGGAGTTGGTCGCTTTTCCTCTACAGGTCACACGTCCAGCAGTTGGGGCGTTGCCCCAAACCCCACCAGAGGCGCCGCCTCTGGACTCCGCAAGGGGCATTGCCCCTTGACCCTTTTTTCGGCGCCCGGCTTGGTCGCTTTTCCCCTACTCCGCTTTTATGCAGCTTTATGCCTTTGCCATCGCCCCATCCAAAATCTCCAGCCCCTGTTCCTCCTGGAACTGATTCGTATACAGCTGATAATAATACCCCTGTTTCGCAATCAGCTGCTGATGCGTCCCATCTTCCGTAATCTTGCCATTCTGAATCACCAGAATCCGATCCGCCGAGCGAATCGTAGAGAGTCGATGCGCAATGATGAAGCTCGTCCGCCCCGCCAGCACCTTCTGAATCGCGTGCTGAATCAGCTGTTCCGTCTCCGTATCAACCGAGGACGTGGCTTCGTCCAGCACGAAAATAGACGGGTTCGTCAGAATCGCGCGGGCAAAGGAAATCAGCTGCTTCTGCCCGGTGGAGAGACGGTTGCCGCCCTCGCCAACGTCCGCCTGATATCCATCCTTCATGTTGCGGATGAAGGGTTCCGCGCCGACCATGCGGGCGGCTTCCGCCACTTCCTCGTCGGTGGCATCGGGGCGGCCGTAGCGGATGTTATCCGCAACCGTGCCTGAGAAAAGGTGCGGCGACTGCAGGACGTAGCCGAGGTTGGACTGAAGCCACAGCTGACTACGTGTGCGGTAATCCGCGCCGTCGATGAGGATTTTGCCCTCCGTCGGCTCATAGAAGCGGCAGACGAGGTTGACGATGGTGGACTTGCCGCTGCCGGTTTCGCCGACAAGGGCAATGGTCTGCCCGTGCTGGATATGCAGGTTGAAGTGTTCCAGCACCTTTTCGCCCTCTTTGTAGCGGAAGGTGACGTCCTCGAAGTCAATGTCGCCGATGAGTTTGGGCCAGTTTTCGGTCTTGGGGTGGAAATTGTCGCCGTATTGCGCCACCACTTCGGGAGAATCCACAATATCGGGTTCCGTTTCCAGCAGGCTGATGACGCGCTCCGCCGCCGCCTGTGCGGATTGCAGTTCCGCGAAGATGCGGGCAATATCGCGCACGGGCTGGAAGAAGCTGACGGTGTAGTTGATGAACATGGTCAGCGTGCCGACGGTCATGGCGACGCCGAAAACGTGCGTACCGCCGATGACGCTGTTGCCGCCCTGCCAGAGCGCATACGCCGTCGCCAAAGAACCCAGCGACACGACGATGGGCAGAAAGAGGTTCGACAGCGTCGCCGCGCGGATGGACGCGGAACGCATGGAGGCGGAAACCGTCTCGAATTCCTGGATGTTCAGTTCTTCGCGCACAAGGGTTTTCGTCGTCTTTGCGCCGTTGATGCCCTCATTGAAGCCCGCGGTAATCTGGCTGTTGTTCTTGCGCACCTGACGATACGCCGCGAGAATCGCCTTCTGGAACTTCCAGCTGATGACGGCCAGCGGCGGCAGCACCAGCATGACGATCAGTCCCAGCCGCCAGTTGATGGTCAGCATCCGCACGGCGCAGGCAACCAGATACACCGCGCCCCAGCACAAGTCCACCAGCGACCAGCCGATGGTGTCCGCAAGGCGCTGCGTGTCATTGGTCAGGCGGGACATGAGGTATCCTACGGGCATCCGGTCGTAATAGGAGAAGGGCAGTTCCTGCAGTTTCTGGAAGCCGAGCTTGCGAATCAGGTAGCACGTTCCGGTTTCGACAATGCCGCACTGCCGCAGAAAGCCGAAAATTGTTCCGACCTGCACCGCCGTCAGCAGCGCATACGCCACGACAAACCCAACCAGCCCAGCCGTGCTGTGGTTGGCAATGAACACGTCAATCGCGTAGGCATTCATGTTCGGCATAATCACGTCGATGATTGCAGAAACCGCCATGAAAAGCACAACCGCAATCAGGTTCTTGTGGTACGGCTTTGCAACCTTGATGAGCTTGCGCCACAGGGAGAGATCAAATCGTTTGGTATAATCCTGTTCCTGAAAGGACTGCATATCAGTTCACCCCTTCCGCCGCCTTGGCCTGCGTCAGTTCTTCCTCCAAGGCGTTCTGGATGCTGTTGATGCGCTGGTACAGGCCCGGCTGGCTGCACAGCTCAGCGTGCGTGCCCTGCTGCGAAATCTGCCCGTTTTCCAGCACGAGGATGAGGTCAGCCTGCGAGAGCGTCGTCACGCGGTGGCTGATGATGAGGGTGGTCACGTCCTTCTGCTCGTGTCGGAGGGCAGCGCGAATCTGCGCGTCTGTCTCGGTATCCACGGCGGAAAGGGAGTCGTCGAAGATGAGGATGTTGTTGTCCTTGAGCAGCGTGCGCGCAATGGCGATTCGCTGCTTCTGTCCGCCGGAGAGCGTCACGCCGCGTTCGCCCACGACCGTCTCCCAGCCCTTATCCGCCTTGGCGATAAAGCCGGATGCGCTGGCGATATCCGCCGCGTGCTCAATGCGTTCCGCCTCCTGTTCCGGCGCGGTGATGCCCACATTCTCCCGGATGGACTTGGAGTACAGGAACGGCTCCTGAAGAATCAGGCCGACGTGTGCGCGCAGATATTTGCGGTCAATCTGCTGAATATCCACGCCGCCGATGGTGATTTTGCCGCTCGTGGGCGTATACAGCCGCTGCAGCAGGTACATCATGGTGGATTTGCCGCTGCCCGTGCCGCCCAGCACTGCCGCCGTCTTGCCCGCGGGGATGGTGAAGGACACGTCGCGCAGCACCGGCACGTTGTCATCCGGATAAGCGAAGGACACATGGTCAAACACAATATCGCCGTGCAGGTCGGGCTTCAAGGCGTTCGGCTCATCCGGCTCGGCTTCCTCGTGCAGAATCGCCTGCACGCGCTTCATAGATACCATTGCTTTGCCCGCGTCGGACAGGGTGCGGCCCAGCTGGCGAATCGGGAAGAGCAGCATCCCCAGCGTGGAGGTGAAAACAATCAGCGTACCGACGGTAATCCAGCCGTTGCAGGCGTAGATGATGCAGACCACCAGCGTCAGCAGCGTCTGCGTCATGCTGATGGCGTCGCCGCCGCCCCAGTAGATGGCAAGCAGTTCATTCAGGCGGAGGTTCTTCTTGCGCAAATCGTTGTTCACGCGGTCAAACTTCTCCACCTCGCGCTCCTGCTGTCCGAAGGCGCGCACGACGCGGACGCCGGAAAGGTTCTCCTGCAAAACGGCGTTCAGCACACCGTCCGCTTCGTCCGCCACTTCGAAGGATTTATGCACCATTTTGAAGAACCACGTCGCGAAGCAGAACAAAGGCGGCACAAGAATCAGGCTGTAGAGCGTAATCGGCACGGAGCGCGGCAGCAGGATGCTCATGGCGATAACGACCATCAGCACCGTGTTGACAACTTCCATCACCTGAACCGCCAGAAAGCGGCGAATCGTATCCACGTCAGACGTGCAGCGCTGAATCAGCTCGCCCGCCTGCGCTTTAACGTGGTACGCAAACGGCAGGTGCTGCAAGTGGCGATAGAGGTCATTGCGCAGTTTGCGGGCGATATTTTCACTCGCAATCGCGGAAGAACGACCTTTTATGAACGTGAACACGCCGTTGACGATGTTCATCAGGATAAGCGCCAGCGCGGGAATCCACAGATTTTGACGGAGGAAATCGCGTCCGCCGAGGGCGTTAATCGGGTTCATGAGGAAATCCGGCATTGTGAACGGCTCACTGCCCAGTATGCTGTCCACGATTTCGGAGAGCAGCAGCGGCGTTAAAAAGCCGATGATGACCATCATGATGGTCGCAATGAGTGCCCAGAGGAAATGCGTCCAGTTCTGCCCGATGAGGGAGAGCATTGCGCCGAACGGGGTCTGTTTCTTCTTTGGTTTCGTTGTGGTGCGCTGCGTAGGAAATCACTCCTTTCAAGAGAGACAAAGTGGTTGATGACTCATAACTGCCCATTGTATGCTTTTTTCGAAAAGGGTACGAAAAAAGCACCATCCGTCTGAATGCAAACGGCTGGTGCTGCACACAAAACGCATGGTAACAGGAAAAGAGCGTGGAATTTTCCTATTACGGGCGCATATGGGCAGAAAGAGCCGTCGCAGTCAGTCCATTGGCACAGGATACAAGGGTTAGAATCATCATGGTCATTGCGAGGGCCTCCTTTCTGCATAATTTTGATTTTGTTGTGCTTCTCGCAAGCACGCCAGAAACAGTGTAGTCGAAAGTCAAGGTTTTGTCAAGGGGCAAATGGCGTTTTTTTTAAATATTCATCCCATCTTGCGCAGGATTCCCGTTTTCCCAGTCCCAAACCGCCTTTTCAATCAAGTCGGCAGCATTGGCGCAGCCGTGTTCATTGCGCAGGGCCTCCCCGATGCACGCCGCGTTGCGCGTGTATTCCGGGTTGCTGATGAGTGCGCGCAAGCCCTCCGCCAGATTCTCTGCCGTCAGCTTATCGCGCGGAATCGCTTTCGGCCCGCACCCGGCAGCGTACACCCGCTCCGCCCAGAACGGCTGATCGCCCCCAAACGGCACGACGAGCGTCGGCAGCGCATGGCGCAGGCTGGTCGCGGTCGTCCCCGCGCCGCCGTGATGCACCGCCCCTGCCATATGCGGGAACAGCCAGTCATGCGGCACACTTTTCACATAGAAGATGTTCTCATCTTTTGTCTTTGCTTCCTGCTGACCCCAGCCAAGTGCCACCACCGCCCGCACGCCAGACAATTTCACCGCCTGCCGGATGATTTCCGCCAGTTCACCCATGTCGCCCGACACCATCGACCCAAAGCCGATGTACACCGGCTCGTCGCCCGCGCGCAGGAACTCCGCCAGCGCCGGGTCAGGCGTGTAGTCCACCGGGCGCTCATCCCACCAGAAGCCGGACATGTGGATGTTGTCCGCCCAATCCTCCGGGCGCGGCACGAGCGTCGGGCTCATGGCGTAAATCACGGGCACTTGCTTGCCCTTCACGTCATAATCCGGGCGCAAGCGAACGCGGCGCTTCGCCATGTCGTTCTCCTTGCGCCAATCCGAGAGGTAGCGGTGCTCCAGCGCCGAAATCAGCAGATACCCGATGCGGTAGCTCAGCACATTCCACCACTTGCCGAGCTTGCGGAACGGCGCGGATGAAATTGGCATATCCTTGCACGGATCCATCGGGAAATACTGCGTCTGGATGCACGGAATATCGTACTTCTCCGCAATCGAATAGAACATCGTCCCGAAGAACGTGCAGACGATGGCTTCCGCGCCCTCCGCGCAGTGCAGCAAATCATCCAGCAGCATCGGTGCAATATCGCGGATGCCCTTCTCAAACTCCTTCAAGTACCGCACGCCCACCGCGTCCGGCTGGAGCAGCCGCCCCATCATATCCACCACGTCGCCGGAAATGGGATAGAAGGACATTCCCGCTTCCTCAATCATGCCCTGAAACGGCGCAAACGCCGCAATCGTCACCTCATGCCCCCGCTCGTGAAGCTCCCGTCCCAGCAGCATATACGGCCGCACGTCACCCGTCGAGCCGAGCGTTATCATTGTGATTTTCATCATTACCTCCAATGATTTCGAGATAAGTTAAAGGTATACAAACTAAAAAACTAACAATAAAATTCAAGTATGTAGAAGAAACCAAAAGCGCCATCAAGCGCGCTTGCTTCCCGTCGCACACGGGTCATACCACCCCGCAGGAACTTGCACCCGGAAGCCCTCGAATGCGCTTTCCGCATCCGCCTTCACCACGCAGTGCGGCGTATACACATGCCGCATCCCCTCCTGCATCCGTGCCATGCACCACTGCGCCAAATCAACCGCCAACGATTCACCCTCCGCCAGCGGCACAAATGCATCCCGCCGCACCAAAAAGCACATCGGCGAAACCGCCGTGACATTGTAGCTGGTTCGGTTCATGCCGTGCCATCCACCCGCCGACACCGGCAAGCCGCGATTCCGCGACCGCACTGTGCCGTCCGGCAGAATGTCGTATCCGGCATGAAGCACCCGATTGCGTGCATCCGCCACCAGCGGCATCACCGCGCACACATCCGGGCGCTGGGCGTACATCATCATCTCCCGCAAGCCGTCCGCATCAGGCTCCGCCGTGTCTCCCCACAGGAACAGCAGCATGTCCGCCGACGAATCCACCGCCAAGCGGTTCACATCCGCAGCGGACGCATCCCGCGCCAGCCGCAGTGCCGCAACGGTAAAATCCCCCACGTCATACCGCAGCCGCAGCACACCGTCCTCCACCCGGCACGTTCCCGGAAACCCGTTGCGGCGCATACTTTCCTCTACCGCCCGCGCCGCCGCGTCCAGGCAGACTGCCAATTTCGTGTGGCTCATCGACCCCCGCAGCGTCCGCCAGTGGTACAGCACGCGCGGAATGTGGATGACGCCGTCCGCCCGTTCGCACGCGCGGAGCATCAAATCGTGATCCTGCGACCCGTCGAATGCCGGTCGCAATCCGCCGATGGCATCCAGCAGCGTCCGCCGAATCACCGACAAATGGCAGATATAGTTGCCGGAACGCAGATTGTCCGGACAGAAATCCGGCTTGCGGTGCGCATCAACATGAATCGCGCCGTGGGTGGTCAGCTTATCCTCATCGGTGTAGAGCACGTCGGGATGGTGCGCGTCGATGGCTTCCGCAATCCGCCAGAGCGCATCCGGCGCAAGCACATCGTCGTGGTCGCACAGGGCGATATACTCCCCCGTCGCCATTTTAATCGCGCGGTTCGTGTTGCCGGATATGCCCGCGTTTTCCACCCCAAACGCGACGTGGAATCGGCTGTCCCGCGCGGCAATTGCCTCCAGCGCCCTGCGCGTTTCGGCGGACGTGCTGCCGCCGTCGTACAGGCAGGCTTCCCACGCGCCGTGCGTCTGGGCAAGCAACGAATCCGCCAGCGCGCGGAGGAATTTCGGGCGCGTGTTGAACACGGGGACGACGACGCTGATGCACACATCTGGGAAGGGGTGCGCGCGCTGTGCCGCCAGTTCGCGCTTGGATGCCTTCTCCCGCCGGAATCGCCATTCGTCCCGCAGCAGCACCCGTGCCGCCAGCATTTCACCCGCGCGGTGCAGCGTGTACCCCGCGCCATGCATCCGCACATACGCCCGAACCCGTTCCGCCCACTGCACGCGCGTCCCTCCCGCTGACTTTCCTGCCCTCATCATACCATGCGCCGCGGGTTTTGTAAAGCACCGGGCGATTTTCTGCCAATTCGGCACATTTTTCGCAAAACCGCTTGACAAACGCCCGAAAAAGTGCTAAACTAAATCTCGTTCCGGCGATCCCGGACGAACCGCATAGGGGCATGGTGTAATGGTAACACGTGGGTCTCCAAAACCTTTGTTGAGGGTTCGAGTCCTTCTGCCCCTGCCAAAAAAGAGCCAGTTTCGTGAGAAGCTGGCTCTTTTTTTAATTTCTAATCTTTTAATAAGTTCTGCATTAATAAAAATTCCCCCGATATGTCACGAGGGAAATCGAACTATTTCAACAATGTGAATATCAGTTAATCTTGACTGGAACAACACGTTACAACAACAAATAAGTTATTCCGCCAAGTACATATGCGATAACGTCATAGACATCACTAACTCCTTGATGCAAGAAGAAAGGCGCAACGTACTCCCAGAATATTCCGCATATTAGCGTTATTGTGACTGCCATCGAAACCGTATCCACTCGATAATGACGATATTTGCTATGCTCTAAAATCAAATTGATATACGCGATTATGAAAATTCCTCCTAAAAAATCATTAAAATGACATTTTAAGATGTACGATATTGCGGGTATAACAATGACATTTTTCAAGTAAAAGCGATTCAGTGCATATAGGAATAGGACGCAAACAATTTTACTGATATCACCCATCCTTTTGAATTTATTCATTAAGCGAATGATAGTATGAGCACTGCCACGATGATTGCGCCAACAACGCCCCAGAACCCCATGCCACCATTGTTCGGATTAGACATTATTTCCCCTCCTTGTCATTGTTTTCAATAGTCTTTCCGTTAAAAAACAGTAATTTCATTCTGCTCTTTATCGTCATATTCCACCATTTATCTTGTTTTCTGTGTTTCTTCCCCCCAATGCAGTTTTACTCACAAATACATATTTTATAGTACAGTCCACCGCCTCCTTATAATATACTGCTTTTATTTTACCCCTCTCCTGAAAAAAGTCAAGTGTTTTCTTGAAGAATTATATATTTCTTACATTTCTAACAAAAGCATGGCAAATTGTTGTGTATCTTCACAACGACTTTCATTTCGGCGCGTAACCACATTTTAGAAAATCGGTTTTTTCTGAAATCAGCTGCCTCAAATCCCCCCTCCAAATTTCAAATTCGCACAGAAAACGCGCCCGCCGACGTTCCGACGAGCGCGTTTATACTATTTGGGGCTCTACTCCCGAATTCAGTACACGACTCGCTGGACACCCCAGTTATCACATTTACGGCAACACCGCACAAATGAGGTAGTCAGCCGCCGAGTTGTGCGGTGTTGCTTTAAATTACTTCTTATTCTTCTGCTCCACCATCGCCTTGACCTTCAGCGGCAGACCGAGCAGGTTGATGAAGCCCGCGGAATCCTTGTGGCTGTACAGGTCGTGGCTGTCGCCGAAGGTAGCGATTTCCTCCATGTACAGGCTGTTCGGCGACTTCACGCCCGCATTGATGCAGTTGCCCTTGTACAGCTTCAGCTTCACCGTGCCGTTGACCGCCTGCTGCGTGCTGTCCACAAACGCGGAGAGCGCCTCGCGCAGGGGCGTGTACCACATGCCGTCGTACACCAGCTCCGCGAACTTGCTCGCGACCAGCTCCTTGTAGTGGCTGGTGGCGCGGTCAAGCGTGATGGATTCGAGGATGCCGTGCGCGGCGTAGAGCATCGTTCCGCCGGGAGTTTCGTACACGCCGCGGGACTTCATGCCCACCAGACGGTTCTCCACCAAATCCGCGCAGCCAACGCCGTTGCGGCCCGCGATTTCGTTCGCCTTCGTCAGCAAATCCACCGCGTCCAGCTTTTCGCCGTTGATGGCGACCGGCACGCCCTTCTCGAAGTCCACCGTGACGTATTCGGGCTGATCAGGCGCTTTTTCAGGCGTGACCATCGTCAGCAGCAGGTCTTCCGGCGGCTCGTTCCACGGATCTTCCAAATCTGCGCCCTCGTGGCTGATGTGCCAGATGTTGCGATCCATCGAATACGGGCGATCCTTCTTGACCGGGACGGGAATGCCGCGCTTTTCGGCGTAGTCAATTTCCTCCTCGCGGGTCTTGATGTCCCAGATGCGCCACGGTGCGATAATCTGCATGTTCGGGTCGAACGCCTTGATGGTCAGCTCGAAGCGGACTTGGTCGTTGCCCTTGCCGGTGCAGCCGTGGCAGATGGCAGTGCAGTTCTCCTTGTGAGCGATTTCGACGAGGCGCTTGGCAATCAGCGGCCGTGCGAAGGACGTGCCCAGCAGGTACTTGCCCTCGTAGACCGCGCCCGCCTTGAGCGTCGGCCAAATGAAGTCCTCGACGAACTCCTTGCGCAGGTCTTCGATATACAGCTTTTCCGCGCCGCACTTTTTCGCCTTCTCGTGGAGGGGCTCCAGCTCTTCGCCCTGCCCGACGTCGCCCGCAACGCAGACCACGTCGCAGTCATAATTTTCCTTCAGCCACGGCACGATAATCGAGGTATCCAGACCACCGGAATAAGCCAGCAATACGCGCATCTTCGCCATAACAATCGACTCCTTTATCTTCATCCTGATTTTCATCATTTTTGTGTCCGTCTGCCGGACAAGATGGATTATACACCAAAATGAATAAAAATGCAATAGGTCTGCATAAATTTTCTCGGATTTTTTACGAGGGGGATGATGCCGTTCGGTTTCTCTGCACGCCCCGTGCAGATTGCAACTTTCCAATGGTCGGCGTCCTTCCGGTTGTAGCCCTTTGCCTCCACACGCTCCGTGCAGATTGCAACGGCGCGTTCCCGACGGGCGGCGGATTTATTGCAGCCTTTGCCTCCACACGCCCCGTGCAGATTGCAACCCGGTGCGTACAAAGCCGCCATAGCGCGCTGGATCTTTGCCTCCACACGCTCCGTGCAGATTGCAACCGTGAGTAAACAACGACCATGAGAACAAAAGGACTTTGCCTCCACACGCTCCGTGCAGATTGCAACTGTCTACCAGAATCATGTAGTTGAGAGCGAGACCTTTGCCTCCACACGCTCCGTGCAGATTGCAACTGAGGCGTGGGGCGTGATGATGGAAGAAATCGAGCTTTGCCTCCACACGCTCCGTGCAGATTGCAACGTCTGTCATTTCGTAGATTCCTGCTAAAAACTGCTTTGCCTCCACACGCTCCGTGCAGATTGCAACTGTGCCGTACATCACCAACGGTCGAGCGTTTAGCCTTTGCCTCCACACGCTCCGTGCAGATTGCAACATTGCGTGTACTTTTGTCTTGTTTTCGTACCTCTTTGCCTCCACACGCTCCGTGCAGATTGCAACAGCGACGCTGTATAATTTTGACAAGACTATTTTTCTTTGCCTCCACACGCTCCGTGCAGATTGCAACGATTTCGTCCGCTTCGCGCGCGGCATCGTGCGCCTCCTTTGCCTCCACACGCTCCGTGCAGATTGCAACGATTTCCGGGCAGACCATTTTCGTGACTTCGCGCTTTGCCTCCACACGCTCCGTGCAGATTGCAACGCGCTCGTGCAAGGCGAAGCAAACGCCCACACGCTCTTTGCCTCCACACGCTCCGTGCAGATTGCAACCAAATCCGGCGGTGTACGCCAGACTGCCGATGCTTCTTTGCCTCCACACGCTCCGTGCAGATTGCAACGTACAAATTTGAATAGTGGTGCTTTCCTTCCTTATCACTTTGCCTCCACACGCTCCGTGCAGATTGCAACGGCAGGGGGGCGGTGACAGCACCCCCCGAAAAGCCTTTGCCTCCACACGCTCCGTGCAGATTGCAACTGCAGAAATGCACAGAATGCAATATGCACTTTTCAGAACGTGTGTTGAGTCGGTAGATAGCTTTTCAGTATTGAACAAAGCAATGCTGCGCTGACTATTTTCCCGAAACTCTTCTGCTGTCAAGGCGACCTTTGCCGCCATTAGCGACAGCCCCGGACGGACAATCGACCGGTTTTGTTGGTGCGAACCGCACCGGATTTTTATGTTAGCTGATGATTCGCCTGATGCCCATGCTGGGAATCGTATGCGGAAGTTCTGAAAGCCGCTGAATCGTCATGTGATGATACGCAACAAATTGAGGATAGTCACGTTGAAGTGCCTCGCGGTCAAATACTCGGTAAAGTTCTTCACCAAATTCTTTCTTTAATTCCTTCCTATTATATTCCGACAATCCCTGCTTGCAATGCTGAAGTAGAAACGCCGAGTACAAATCGCGCTGTATGCGTTCGCCGTCCGGCATAACGTTCCAGCGGTTTTCAAGTGCCTTTTCGATGCAGGTATCTGTCTGGTGGTTGTACTGGCTGGCGCGCACATGCGTATCAACTTCTTTCACCCCTTTCAGCCCGCGCGACTGGCATTTCTGCTTCAGCATCGTAATCAGCATAGCAGGTGCTTTGTTTGCAATGGATTTTCCGAACCGCTTTTTGCGTTTATATCGTCCAGTCTTTTCGGAAATCTCCGTTTTATTTGCTCTGTGGACTAAATCGCAGTAACTCATGTTTTCCACAAAGAAGCAATCACCCAGCGTCAGCAGATAATTTGCCAATTCGTTATGCTGCTGTTTTCGGATGTCCGCCTGATGATGCTGAATCATTGCCAGCTGGTGCTGAATCCGTCTGTATCGCTTGGACTTGTTCCGCGTCAGCTTCACGCCGCGCTTAAATGTTCCATCCGAATTGTAATTCTCCGGATTCATTGCGCGTCGGCTTCTGTCCATCTTGCGCTGCAAGCGCCGCTTTTCTTGTTCTATATTCTGCACACGGTCAGCCAATTCCAGCAGGTTAACCTCGCTATCGGTCGAGTATGCCAGCGTTCGCGTGCCAATGTCGATGCCGACGACACCATGCCCGACGGGATGCTTCGGCGCACCGCTTATCGGGTCATACTTCGCCACTGGTGTACCCTCCAAAACAAGCTGCGCGTACCAATGCGGCTTTGTTTTTCCATCCTTTCGGAGGATGCGGACAAACTTCACATGCTTTGTCAGCATTTCAGCTTCATATGGGTTATTTTCGAGAAAACGACCGGAAATTCTCTGGCAATTCCCTTGACACCTTTGTAATTCTGGCGTTTTTTGCGCTGTTGATACTTAGGGCTCTTTTTGCGGTCATCATTCTCTTGCTGAGTCCATATGATTTTCCCATTTCGGAACATAATCTCTTTCCCGCCGCTTTCCTTCTGCGAGTACCCCTGCACAGAGCGGAGATCGCCCGGCTTCTTGAAATGCACCTCACCGCTTTGATTTTCAATGTATACCTTTTCAAAAGCAGTCAACACTTGCGAGACAATACCATGCTGCGCCACATTCGAGCCGATATTATCATTGAAATGCTTGTATAACCGCTTCATGTCCGTTGTGAAGGTGTTTCTGTTGATACCGTTTTTCCTCAAAAACTGCTTCTTTTGATTCTTTAATGCCCACTTTTCCTTCTTATCGGTTGTTGCTTCTATCAGCCGCTCAATTTCTCTATATTCCGGCATCCTCTCAATCCGATGTATTCTTTTCAACTCAGCATGAACCAGCGTATTATACAGCTGCCGCGCAATCTCGAAACGCTTTTCAAGATGGTCGGACTGCCATTTTTCCAATTTGAGAGGCAGCGTCAGACAGCAGGTCGCCCCATCCTTCTCTTTCTCCTCATTGTCCACGCGCTTTTCCTCCCCTTCCTTTGCTTTTCCACCCCATTATACCGCATCTTCCGCACATTTTCAAGCAAGAACAGCAAATTCGACATTCAGCCGCTGTTTTTTTACTGTACAGCGCTTTTTGCATTTGTCCCCTTCGCCCATCTATCCGCCATTCCATTCATCCCGTTCCGAAAACGTATTAAATTGTGAAAAAAATATCGTTAAAATCGTGTCAGCCACTTGACAAGCGCTTAACAATCTGCTACACTGTTCTCGTCACCCCGACAAACACCGACATCCCCCGTTCGCGGGCGCATCCCCGCAGGACGGATGAAGCATAAGGAGAGAGTATCATGGCGAAAGAGTATCCGATCGTCGATAACGTGGAGAGCTTCGAGGCGGCCCTCGCCCGCGTCCGCGCGGCACAGAAGGTCTATGCGACCTACACGCAGGAGCAGGTGGACAAGATTTTCAAGGCAGCTGCCCTCGCCGCGAACAACATGCGCATCCCGCTGGCGAAGATGGCGGTGGAAGAAACCGGCATGGGCGTGGTGGAAGATAAGGTCATCAAGAACCACTACGCCGCTGAATACATCTACAACGCCTACAAGGACACGCAGACCGTCGGCGTGCTGGAGCGCGACGAAGCATTCGGCATGATGAAGGTTGCAGAACCTATCGGCGTCGTCGCGGCGGTCATCCCGACCACCAACCCCACATCTACCGCCATTTTCAAGACGCTGATTTGCCTCAAGACCCGCAACGGCATCATCATCTCTCCCCATCCGCGCGCGAAGAAGTCCACCATCGCCGCCGCGAAGGTTGTGCTGGAAGCTGCTGTGGCTGCCGGCGCGCCCGAAGACATCATCTCGTGGGTCGATGTTCCCTCGCTGGAGCTGACCAACATGGCGATGAAGGAAGCCGACATCATCCTTGCCACCGGCGGCCCCGGCATGGTCAAGGCGGCGTACTCCTCCGGCAAGCCTGCGTTGGGCGTCGGCGCTGGCAACACGCCCGCGATTATCGACGAATCTGCTGATGTGAAGGTTGCCGTCAACTCCATCCTGCACTCCAAGACGTTCGACAACGGCATGATCTGCGCGTCCGAGCAGTCCACCATCGTGCTGGACAGCATCTACGACGCGGTGAAGGCGGAGTTCGCCAAGCGCGGCGCGTACTTCCTCGAAGGCGAAGAACTGGACAAAGTGCGCAAGACCATCATCATCAACGGCGCGCTGAACGCCAAGATCGTCGGTCAGAAGGCGCACACCATTGCCAAGCTCGCGGGCGTGGACGTGCCGGAAACCGCCAAGGTGCTGATTGGTGAAGTCGAATCCGTGGATATTTCTGAAGAGTTCGCGCATGAGAAGCTCTCTCCCGTGTTGGCGATGTACCGCGCCAAGGACATCGACGATGCGTTCGACAAGGCGGAACACCTGATTGCTGACGGCGGCTACGGCCACACCTCTTCTATCTACCTGAACGCCGTCACCCGCAAGGATTTGATTGACCGCTTCGCCGCGCGCATGAAGACCTGCCGTATTCTCGTCAACACGCCTTCCTCTCAGGGCGGCATCGGCGACCTGTACAACTTCATGCTGCGTCCGTCGCTGACGCTGGGCTGCGGCTCTTGGGGCGGCAACTCCGTCTCCGAGAACGTCGGCGTCAAGCACCTGCTGAATGTCAAGACTGTTGCCATCCGGAGGGAGAATATGCTGTGGTTCCGTGCGCCTGAAAAGGTCTACCTCAAGAAGGGCTGCCTGCCTGTCGCCCTGAATGAACTCAAGGCAGTTATGGGCAAGAAGCGCTGCTTCATCGTCACCGACGCGTTCCTGTTCAAATCCGGCTTCACCAAGGCGATTACCGACAAGCTGGATGAGCTGGGCATCGTCCACACCACGTTCTACGATGTTGCGCCCGACCCGTCCCTCGCCTGCGCGAAGGAAGGCGCAAAGGCGATGACCTCCTTCCAGCCGGACTGCATTATCGCCATCGGCGGCGGTTCCGCAATGGACGCCGGCAAGATTATGTGGGTCATGTACGAGCATCCGGAAGTGGACTTCCTCGACATGGCAATGCGCTTCATGGATATCCGCAAGCGCGTGTACACCTTCCCGAAGATGGGCGAAAAGGCGTACTTCATCGCCATCCCGACCTCTGCTGGCACGGGCTCCGAAGTCACCCCGTTCGCCGTCATTACCGATCAGGACACCGGCGTGAAGTACCCGCTGGCGGACTACGAGCTGCTGCCGAAGATGGCGATTGTGGACGCCGACATGATGATGTCCGCGCCGAAGGGGTTGACCTCCGCCTCCGGTATCGACGCGCTGACCCACGCGCTGGAAGCCTACGCCTCCATGCTGGCGACGGACTTCACCGACGGTCTGGCGAAGCAGGCGGCTCAGCTGATTTTCGAGTATCTGCCCGCGTGCTACGACAACGGTCAGAACGAGCCGGTTGCCCGCGAAAAGATGGGCAACGCAGCCACGATGGCTGGCATGGCGTTCGCGAACGCGTTCCTCGGCGTCTGCCACTCCATGGCGCACAAGCTGGGCGCGTTCCATCACCTGCCGCACGGCATCGCCAACGCGCTGCTGATTGAGCTGGTCATCCGCTACAACAGCGCGGAGGTTCCCACGAAGATGGGCACCTTCCCGCAGTACGCCTATCCGCACACGAAGCGCCGCTACGCTGAATTCGGCGAATTCCTCGGCTTCAAGGGTGCGAATGACGACGAGACGGTGGAGAACCTGATTCGCAACATCCATGCCCTGAAGGAGCGCGTCGGCATCAAGAATACGATCCGCGACTACGGTGTGGACGAGGAGAAGTTCCTCGCGACGCTGGACGAAATGTCCGAGCAGGCGTTCGACGACCAGTGCACCGGCGCGAACCCGCGCTACCCGCTCATCAGCGAAATCAAGGAAATGTATCTGAAGGCATACTACGGCGAGTAATGCGCCATTCTCCCCGGCTTGGCAGGAATGCTTCTGCTGGGCCGGGCATTTTTGAGCACAAAAAATTTTGTCCGCTTGCAGGAATGTCGCATTTGGGCGGCGAATAGATATTTAGGACAAATATCGACTTTCGCGTTCTCCACTGCCGCTTTACCAACCAACAAGCGCAGGAGGGGGGCGAAGCAGTCCAGAGGGCGACCGCAGACTTCGTCTGTTTCCATTGCCCTCTGGTCGCGTCCGCAGACGCGAATCCTCGCATAAACACGCGGACGTTGTGTGATAGCGTCACCAACTCAATCGCGAAAAGGGAGTCCAGAGGGTCACAGACCCTTTGGCAGGTCAAGGGCAGCGCCCTTGCGCCTCTCCCCCCAATAAACATGAACCATATAGAAGGAGGTTTCCCTATGGATTTGACGCATGTGATTGCCGAGCGGGAAAATAAGAAGATTTACCGCGACGGCGCCAAGGCCATCAAGGTGTTTGCCGAAGGGTACAGCAAGGCGGACATTCTGAACGAAGCGCTGAACACGGCGCGCGTGGAAGAGACGGGCCTGCCGATTCCGAAGCTCCTTGCTGTTGACACGGTGAACGGTCAATGGGCGATTACGACGGAGTTCGTCGAAGGCGACACGCTGGCGGCGCTGATGGCGGCGCATCCGGAAAAGGAAGACGAGTACCTGAACCTGTTTGTTGACATTCAGATGAAAGTTCACGCCTGCACCTGCCCGATGCTCAACAGCCTGACGGAGAAGATGCAGCGCAAGATTTCCGCCACCGACCTCGACGCGACCACCCGCTACGAGCTGCACACCCGCTTGGCGAGTATGCACGTCCACAAGAAGGTCTGCCACGGCGACTTCAACCCGTCCAACATTATCTTGAAGCCCGACGGACAGTGGTACATCCTCGACTGGTCGCATGCCACGCAGGGCAACGCGTCCGCTGATGTTGCCCGCACCTACCTGCTCTTCGTCCTGGAAGGCAAGGAAGCGCTGGCGGAGAAGTACCTCTCCCTCTTCTGCAAGAAGAGCGACACCGCCAAGCAGTACGTCCAGCAGTGGATTCCGATCGTCGCCGCGAGCCAGTCCCTCAAGGGCAAGCCCGAAGAGCGCGACCTGCTCATCCGCTGGGCAAGCGTTTGCGAATACGAATAATCATCAAAGGGACTGGCTTCGGTCAGTCCCTTTTCTTGTGGGGGGATGTGAGACTGCCATGTAACCATTTCCCCGTATTTGTCGAAATCTGGCACATTTTCGGTTTTTCCTATGTAACCCACTTTTCATCCCCTTTTTTTCGTGGTATTATCATTATAAGAAGGGGGAATTTACCCTTTTCAAACTTATCTGCCGCGATTGCTTGTCAACCGCCTCCACAATCACCATGAATGAATTATACACGGCAAATATTGCTCTCAGCGTCTTCGCCATGGCGATTATGCTCTTCTCCCTGCGCGGCGACATCAGCCAATCCAAGATCCGAAACCTGCTCTGCGGCGGTCTGTACGCCACCATCGCCATTTGCGCGCTGTGTGAGTGGTCGGGCGTGCAGATGGATGGCACGCCGCCCGCGCTGATTCCGCTGCATATCGCCGTCAAGACCATCGAACTTTCGCTTGCGCCGCTAATCGGGCTGTTCGCGGGCTGCGTTATCCATCCCTGCCCGCGGAAAGTGGTGCATAGGCTGCTGTGCCTTGCGGGCTTCCACGCGCTGCTGGTGCTGCTCTCGGCGTTCACGGGGCTGATGTTCTATGTCGATGGGCAGAATTTCTACCACCACGGGGCGCTCTACGCTCTCTACACGTTCGCCTACGGGGGCAGCACGGTGTTCTTCCTCGTGCAGATTGGGTTCGCCTGCCGCGCCTATCAGTACACCGGCGGCACACAGCTGCTGCTCGCGACGCTGTTCGTGCTGTTAGGGCTGATGGTGCAGCAGCTCCTGCCGACGGTCAAAATCGACTGGATTACCATCAGCTGCGGCGCGCTGATGATGTCGAAATTCTCCAGCGACATGGTGCTGCAAACCGACGGGCTGACGCAGCTGGTCAACCGCTTGGGCTACGAGCATTATCTGGCGCGCCTGCGCGTTCCTGCCACCATCCTGATGTTCGACGTTGACCGCTTCAAGGACGTCAACGACTGCCATGGGCACTTGATGGGCGACGCCTGCCTGCGGACGATTGCCGGCTGCATCCGCCGCGCGTACGGGAATTACGGGACGTGCTTCCGCATCGGCGGCGACGAGTTTTGCGTGATACTGACGCGGCGGAACGCGCAATACAACACCATGACGGAGATTTTCCAGCACCTGATGGATGCGGCGCGGGCAGAGAATCCGGTTCTGCCGACGGTATCGGTGGGCTGTTCGCATTTTAATCCGTCAACGGATGATTTGGCGGATTCCTTGGCGCGGGCGGACGCGCGGATGTATCAGAATAAGGAAGCGCATAGATAAATACAGCCGCGACGAGTGAATATGCTCGTCGCGGCTGATTTTTATTCACCTGTATCCACCGCAGTGTTGGCAGTAGCGCGCTTCTTTCGGGTTTTCTAAGCCGCAATACTTGCATGTCCAGTAGTCCTCACTATCTGAAAGCGGTACTAACGGTCTCATCTCTGAAAGTACTCTCATTGTGCTGTTACTGTTGCTTCGTGGCAAACAGTTGTCGTTTTCATCTTTTGCGAGCTTTCCCTCTATATTTTCTAATGTTGCACGCAGTTCCAAATCAGGCAAAGCAGCAATGAGGATGTAGCCGACGATGCCAAAGATGATGCACACGGCAATCCAGTTCCCTTTGCTGTACCCTTTCTGCTCAGCAATGCCGCCCGCATACATTGCAAATGCAACGTCGATTGCAATTGCAACCAAAGCAATCAGAAAATACGCAAAATCCATGTTTCTCAACCTCCTTGTGTGTATCATATCCGTTTTTTTCTATTTGTCAAGCATTTTCCTCAATTTTCACATATTTTTTCTGCAATGAAAAATCCGAATACAAAAACACGCATTCCACATTCGGAGTGCGTGCTTTTGTTGATATTACCGATTCACATACGCGTCGATTTCGTTCCGGCTGGAGATTTGCAGCTTCTCAAAGATGCTCTCCATGTACGACTTCACCGTGTTGACGGAAATGCCCATCAGCGCGGCGATTTCCTTGTTGCTGCGTCCCTTCGCGGCAAGCATGGCAATCGAAAACTCGTAGGGTGTGAGCGCGTCGGTCACTTGCAGCGTCGAAACGGGGTTGTGAATCTTCATCCACCCGCGGCTGAAGCGATATACCGACTGCACAATCTTGTTGTACGTTTCCGGCTCCTGCTTGCGCAGCGCGCGCTCCACCTGCCCCTGCAAAATGCCGTGATGCTCCACAAACGGGTGGATGTACCCCTCGCGGCTGGCAATGCTCCACGCGGTATCGAACTTCTGCTCCGCGCGTTCATCCTGCTTCAGGCTCATGCAAATCATGCACAGGACGATGTTGAGGTAGATGCTGTCAATGGGGTAGCGCGTGCCCGCCATCAGCAGGGCGGATTCGGCAATGCCCATCGCGTGTTCGTATTCGCGCCGGATGTAGAGCGCGTGGGCGATGGCGTACATGGCGAAATACTGCATTCCGGGCGGAAGAATACCGATAGCGGGGCGGATAGGGGTCAAGTCGAGCTTCTCGGAGTGGAAGAACACGCTGATGAGCGCGTCGGTAATGCTGCTGTACAGCCGCCACGAATCGTCGTTTGCGCGCTGTCCGTCCCGCTGAATCATTTCGAGATTCCGGCGGCACTTGGCGGCATCCCCCGTCTGCAGCATCGCCATCGTGTTGGTAATCAGCGCGGTCAGGCGGATTTCGGGGCACTTGCTCGTCAGGTATTTCTCGCTGATTTCGCGGGCTTCCTCGTGCTCATCGCGGAAATAGTGGTGCAGGGCGCGGGCGATGTCGCGTTCCTCCTCGTCGTTCATGGTCAGCAGGAGATTCTGGAAGCCGTTGTCGCACGGGCGGGAAATCAGCGGCATATAGCACTTGGCCATCCGCGGGGGGATTTTTTCCTGCCCGCGCTGCCCGCTCTTGCGCAAATCCGCCGGATGCGGCGTATTCGCCGGAATCAGCCACCCGCCCGATTTCCGGATTGCCCCCTGAATCCGCCCGGTATTCAGGTAGTAATTCACCATGCGGATGGAAACGCCCCACAGCTCCGCTATTTCCTTTACGCTGAGGTAGTCCAATGCGCAGCCCCTCCTTGTTCTCCTTGTTTACGCTTACGGAATTGGCTCCCAAAGCATGGTCGCCGTTCGATTGCCATACGAGCCCTTGGGCAGCATGTAGGAGCGCGGCGTTCCTTCTACGCCGTCGATTTTCCAGCCTACAAAGGTATAGCCCGGGAGGTAGTAGGACGGGTCTTCTTCCGGTGTCCCGAAATAAACTTGGTTGTTGATGGTGTATTGAACCCAATTATATGCTTTGCCGTGGCTCACGTAGGTAATGGTGTACGTCGCCACACGCCACTCCGCCTTGTAAATGCGGTCGCCGGTTGAGCCTGCGGGGATAATCATCGGCGTTGAAGGGAACTGACCGCTGCCATCGAGGACCCAGCCGGAAAATTCGTAGCCCGGACGGTCGGGAGGGATGGGCAGGGTGACGGAATCCTCCACGGTGTAGCGTATCGAAGCTATGACTGGGCCGCCGTTCGTGACCAGTGTGATGGTGTATCTGATCACCTTCCAGTTTGCGGTATACGCCTTGTTTCCCGTCGAACCCTTCGGAATTTTGACGCTTGTCTGCGGCGTCGTGATACGCTCGCCCGTCCAGCCGACAAACTCGTAGCCGTTGCGGGTCGGGGTCGGCAGCTCGAACTCCTCATCCGTTATTGTGTAAACCACCTTTTCTTTACCGCTGCCGCCGTTCAAATCCAGGGTGATGGTGTATCCTGTCTCTACCCAGTTCTCGATATACGTCTTGTCGCCCGTCGAACCCCTCGGGATGGTCACGCTCGGCTGCGGCTTCGTGATGCCCTCGCCCGTCCAGCCCCAGAACGTGTAGCCCGTGCGGGTCGGGGTCGGCAGCGTGAAGGTTTCCTCCACCGTGTAGACATACGCTCCCGATGAGCCCGCATTGCCCCCTTCCAGCAGCGTAATGATGGTGTATTTGATCACCTGCCAGTTTGCGGTATACGCCTTGTTGCCTGTCGAACCCTTCGGAATTTTGACGCTTGTCTGCGGCGTCGTGATGCGCTCGCCCGTCCAGCCGACAAACTCGTAGCCGTTGCGGGTCGGGGTCGGCAGCTCGAAATCCTCATCCGTTATGGTGTAAACCACCTTTTCTTTACCGCTGCCGCCGTTCAAATCCATGTTGATGGTGTACTCCGCCAAACGCCACTCCGCCTTGTAATGGAGGTCGCCGGTTGTGCCATAGTAAATAATGAGCGTCGTGGCAGGGAGCATACCGCTGCCATCGAGGGTCCAGCCGGCAAATTCGTAGCCCGGACGGAGAGGGTAAGGCAGGGTGAAGGAATCCTCCACGGTGTATTTTATCGGAGACACGTTTGGACCGCCGTTCGTGTCCAGTGTGATGGTGTATTCAATCACCTGCCAGTTTGCGGTATACGCCTTGTCTCCCGTCGAACCCGTCGGGATGGTCACATTCAACTGCGGCATTATGATGCCCTCGCCCGTCCAGCCGACAAACTCGTAGCCGTTGCGGGTCGGGGTCGGCAGGGCAAACTCTTCATCTTCCACGGTGTAAAGCAGTGTTGTTTCGCCGCTTCCGCCGTTCAAATTCATGGTGACGGTGTATCCTGTCAGTTCCCAGTTCGCGGTATAGGTCTTGTTGCCTATCGAACCTTGCGGCAGAACAACCGTTAGCTGCGGCGCCATGTCGCTGTTGACTGTCCAGCCGAGGAAGGCATAGCCCTCACGGGTTGGGGTCGGCAGCGTTACGGGTTGCTCCACCGTGTAGACAAGCGCTTCCGACGTGCCCGCGCCGTCCATTTCCAGCAGCGTAATGGTGTATTCAATCACCTGCCAATTCGCGGTGTAGGTGCGGTCGCCCGTGCTTCCTTGCGGGATTTCAATGATTTCCTGCGGTTCGGTGATGCCCTCGCCCGTCCAGCCGAGGAAGATGTAGCCCGTGCGAACCGGGGTCGGCAGCTGGAACGCTTCCGATTCCACCGTGTACTGGATGGGACGGATCGGATCGCCGCCTGCCGTGTCCATCGTGACGGTATAAAGCTTGTCCGCCGTCAGCGTCAAGGTCAGCGGCGCGTAGGGCATGAGGAAGGAAACCGCGTCGTTCCCCTCGCTGATACTCAGGGAAATAGCGGGGTCGCTCAGGAAAACGTGGATGCCGCGATAGCCCGCTGCGGGCGCAATTTGCACCGTCACCTGCTCACCCGCGCGGCACAGCAGGTCGTTGCCCTCCGCCGGCATGTCGCTGCCCCAGAGGACGTTCTGCGCGTCGATGGTCACGCGCTGCGTGTCCGCCGTCCACGTCAGCGTAACGATGCGCTTTTCTTCGCGGCCTGTTACGGGCAGGAATGTGTCCGTCTCCTCGCCGCGCAGTCCCGTCAGGTGAATGAGGGCACGCTCGTCCGCGCCGAAGTCGCTGCGCTTGAACTGCGTCACCCACTCGCCGCGCTCCTTATCGAAGGTGAAGCTCGCCACGGCGCCGCTGCGCAGGGTCAGGCTCGGCGTGAAGTAATCCGGGCGTGCGCCGCTGATGCGAACGCGGTAGGTGATGCGCCCGTCCTGCTCGCCATAGCGGTAGACGTACACCGGGAATTCCGCTACCAGCGTGCTGTCATCCGTCAGCGGGAACACAACATCGCCCTCGCGGGAGAGATAGACATAATTTTCCGCCACGGCAAAGCAGGATTCGCCGCCATTCAGGCGGTAGACCTTGCTCCACGGGTCTGCGCTGCGCATTTCCGGCAGCAGCACATACTGCTCCTGCAAATCCGGATACTTCTCCGCAAACGCCGCCTCGATGCTGCCCATCATGTTGACCGCGCCCATCGGGCAGCTGTCGCCCGTGTACTGCACTGTCGTTTCGGTCAGCAGCGCGCCGTCCCAATCCGCCGTTTCCAGCTGCATGTCCTCCGCGCTCTGGTCAACGAGGCGGAAGCGCACGGTCAGGCTGATTTTCTTCTCCACCTTCAGCTCGCTGCCCATATGCAGCTGCTGCCCCGGCACAAGCGCGTTCTTGCCCGGATTCAGCACAATATCGCCCGTCGGCAGCGGGGCATCCGTCAGGTTCACGAGGTTCGTCGCAATCCCGATATCGAGATTCATCGGCTTGTCCACCACGATGGTGGAGCGGACATTGCCCTCGCCGTTCAGCGACACATTCCCCGATGCGCCCAGAATCAGCTCCTGAACATCTGCCGCCGCGCCGATGTTCAGCCGAACATCCTCGTCCGACAGCACATACAGGCGGTCGATTTTGCCGGACGGCAGATTGGCGTTCAGCCCGCCGAGAACCAGCAGATTGCCGTTCATTTCCGGCGCATTGAACTCCGTGTCGCCCAGATGGTCAAAAATCGCGTCGCCGATGAAGGACTCCGGCGGCTGCGTGTCCTTTTTCAACACGGTGATGCCAAATCGCCCGATGTTCTCCTGAAACGCCGGGTCATCCCAGTCCGTATTGTCCCACATGCCAGCGCCGATTTCTTTCGCCAGCCGCTCCAGCGCCGAGTCCTTGCCCTGTGGTGTCTGGTTCTTGTTGATGGTGTTCAGTGTGTTCAGCGCACTCATGTTGTTTTCCACAATCATGGCCGCCGATGCTGTACCCGCCCAAATGATGCTGCATAAGAGCAGGAAAATGGTGCTCCATCGTGCGATTCGCTTCATGCTGCTTCCTCCTTGCTGATAGCTTCCGCGGGCTTTTTTCCCATAGAAATCGCCCTCCTGGTTTCAGTATACCATTGGCAAGCGCTGTTTACCACCGCCATTCAATGGATTAATTGGACGTTTCCCTGCCCTTTTCCTGCTGAAAATTCCTGCATTCACGCAGATTTCCTGTCAATTCGCGCATGTTTTCCGCCGAATGTACCTTTCCAAAGCAGGAAATATCGGTTGCCAAGGATGGCAAAGTACATCTTTCCAACATGCGAAAAAAAGGCGAACCGGTTTTGAAGCCGATTCGCCCGTGGATTTATCCAAACTTGAATGGGATTACTTAGCGATGGTGCAGTGCATGAAGTACTTGTAGCCCAGCGGGTTGGAGAAGAAGCCCTGCACGGAGTCGTCGATCATGAAGATGTCGGTGTAGTAGTACAGCGGCACGATGCAGCCGGTATCCATCAGCATATCTTCCGCGATGTGCATCATGGCATAACGGTTCGCGCTGTCGGTGCAGCTCTTGATGGCAGAAATCAGCACGTCATAGGTTTCCGCCCAAGTGCCGTTCTCCACCTTCACGTCGTAGCCGTAGGGGGTCAGGTCGAGGTTGTAGATCTTCAGATCCGCATTCGCGCCCTTGCCGAACTGCACGTCGTTGTTGCCGGAGCCGCTCACCCACATGTCGAGGAAGCAGATCGGGTCGTTGTAGTCCGCCAGCCAGCCGTTGCGCGCGATGGAGTAGTCGCCCGCCTTACGGGTGTTCAGGAAGGTGTTCCATTCCTGGTTGGTCAGGTTCATGGTGATGCCGACCGCAGAAACCGCGCTCTGGAGGTATTCACCAATCGCCTTGTGGGCTTCGGAGGTGTTGTAGAGGTAGGTCAGGGACGGGAAGTTGGTGAAGACGGCGTTCGCCTCGTCGTAGGTGTAGTACTTCTTCAGGGTTTCAACCGCCTTGTCGAAGTTCGCCATGTAGACGTCTTCGTCGTCGGTCACGTCGTAGTAGCCGGTGACGCCTTCCACATGGCCCGCGTTCTTGTAGAACTCAGAGCCGTCCGCATCGGTCATGCCCATCGGGACGAAGCTGGACGCAGGAAGCTGACCAGCCTGACCGATTTCGGTGACGATGTAGTTGCGGTCAAACAGCAGGCCAATCGCCTGACGGACTTCTGCGCGCGCCGCTTCCGCTTCTTCGGGGGTCATGTTCGCGAGCACGTCAGCGGGCAGGATTTCTTCGTTGATGTTCCAGCAGACATAGTAGGTACCAATCTGGCCGGCAACAACGAATTCCGTCGGATACTGTTCCTTCAGGGAAGCGATTTCAGAGGTGGGAACGTCGTCGATCAGCTGCCAGTCGCCCTTCTGGAAGTTCGCCAGCATGTTGTTCGCGTCGTCGGAGAGGTAGAAGTCCAGCTCGTCCATCGTGACCTTGTCCACCGCATGATAGTAGGGGTTCTTGGTCAGGGTGATCTTGCTGTTGTGTTCCCACGCGGTCATGGTGTACGGGCCATTGCCGATGTAGGTGGAAGGATCGGTCGCCCACGCTTCGTTGGCGACGACATCCTCACGCACGGGCATGTACGCCGGGAAGGCGAGCAGCTCGTTCCAGTAGGCAACGGGGTTGTTCAGGGTAACGGTCAGGGTCTTGTCGTCCACGGCGGTCACAGCGAGGTTTTCCGCCTTGGGGTCGGAGCCGTCCGCAGTGTAGCCCTTGATGACTTCAAACATGTAGCCATAGTCCGCGCCCAGCTCGGAGGAAGCAGCGCGCTTCCACGCGAACTCGAAGTCCTTCGCGGTCAGATCCTTGCCGTCAGACCACTTCAGGCCGTCAACGAGCGTGTAGGTGTACGTCACCGTGCCGTCGTCATTGACCACCGGATCCGGCAGTTCCACCGCGCAGTCCGGCAGGATTTCCAGCTTGCCGTCGTCGGTCTGCGCCCAAGTGGACAGGCCTGCGAACAGGTGAGCGACCATCGTCGCGCCGTCCACAGCGGAGTTCAGCGCCGGGTCAAGCGTATCAGGCTCGGACGCGATGCAGACAGCCATGTACGTCTTGCCGTCTTCGGCGACAGCGCACAGGGTGCAGGTCACCATCATTGCGATGGCGAGCAGGAGAGCAGTCAGCTTCTTCATGAAAAAACCTCCCTTAATATTCTGTGACAGCCTTGCTTTTCGTAGACTGTCTGTATCAAAAATGCGTGTTGACGCATCCTTGAAGCAATTTTTTTGCGCGGATAAACACGCGGGCACACTATGCCAGTGTCACCAACGCAATCGCGCGAAAGGGTCAAGGGACGAAGTCCCTTGCAGGGTGCAGGGGCAGCGCCCCTGCCGGAGTCCAGAGGCAGAGCCTCTGGCGTCTCCCCTTTTACCCCAGTTCCTTCACCCGGTGGCAGGCGACGAAGTGACCCTTCTCGACTTCGTTGAAAGGCGGCATCGACTGCGCGCAGGCTTCGGTGGCGTAGGGGCAGCGCGTGCGGAACGGACAGCCCGACGGCGCGTTCAGGGGGCTTGGAATGTCGCCGGAGAGGACAATGCGCTTGTTCGCGCGCGCCGCCTTCGGGTCAGGCAGCGGAACGGCGGACAAAAGCGACTTGGAATACGGGTGCAGCGGGTGATTGTAGATTTCCTCCGCCGACGCCAGCTCCACCATCTTGCCCAGATACATCACGGCGATTCTGTCCGAAATATGCCGCACAACCAGCAGGTCATGCGCAATGAACAGGTACGTCAGCCCCAGCCGATCCTGCAAATCATCAAACATGTTGATGACTTGCGCCTGAATCGACACGTCCAGCGCCGACACCGGCTCGTCGCAGACGATGAATTCCGGATTCACCGCCAGCGCGCGGGCAATGCCGATGCGCTGCCGCTGACCGCCGGAAAACTCGTGCGCGTAACGCGAGGCGTGTTCACTGTTCAGCCCGACATAGCCCAGGAGCTGCAAAATGCGCTCCTCCCGCTCCTTCTTGGAGGAATACAGGTGGTGCACATCCAGCGGTTCGCCCACGATGTCCGACACGGTCATGCGCGGGTTCAGCGAGGAGTACGGATCTTGGAACACCATCGTCGCCTTCGTGCGGAACTTCTGCAAGTCCGCTTTCGTCTTAACGGGCTTGCCATCGTAAATGATTTCGCCCGCCGTCGGCTTGTACAATTGGAGGATGGTGCGCCCAACAGTCGTCTTGCCGCAGCCGGATTCGCCCACCAGACCGAGCGTTTCGCCCTTGTTGATGGTGAAGGACACATCATCGACCGCCTTCAGCGGCTTGGTGCGGAAGAAGCCCATGTTGATGTCAAAGTATTCTTTCAGTCCCTTGACTTCCAGCAACGGCTGGTGCATCTGCGCTTCAGACACAGGGCACTCCTCCTTCCTCCGTGATGCTGCCGTCCTCAACGCCCTTCTTGACGTTCATCCAGCAGGTTGCCATATGGTCGTCATTGATGAGCATCCGAACCGGCTTCTCTTTCAGGCAAATCTTCATCGCCGCCTCGCAGCGGGGCGCGAACGGGCAGCCTTTGGGCATGTTCAGCAGGTCAATCGGCGTACCGGTAATCGGCTCCAGGCGCTGTCCGTTGTTCTCCGCCGTCGGGATGGAGCGCATCAAGCCCTTTGTGTACTCGTGGCGCGGGTTGTAGAAGATTTCATCCGCCGTCCCCTGTTCGCAGATAGACCCGGCGTACATGACGATGACCTCGTCGCACATCTGGGCGACAACGCCCAAGTCGTGCGTAATCATGATAATCGCCATGCCCATCTTCTTCTGCAAATCGCGCATCAAATCAAGAATCTGCGCCTGAATCGTCACGTCCAGCGCGGTCGTCGGCTCGTCGGCAATCAGGATGTCCGGCTCGCACGCCAGCGCCATGGCGATCATTACGCGCTGCCGCATACCGCCCGACAGCTCGAACGGGTACTGCTTCATGCGCTTTTCCGGCTCGTTGACGTTGACCAGCTTCAGCATCTCCACCGCCCGTTCGCGCGCCTGACGGCGGTTGCGGTCGGTGTGCAGAAGAATCGCTTCCATCAGCTGCCGGCCGATGGTGTAGGTCGGGTTCAGGGACGTCATCGGGTCTTGGAAGATAATCGAGATGCGGTTGCCGCGCACGGAGCGCAGCAGCTTCTCGTCCGCGCCGACCAGCTCCTGCCCGTCGAATTTCACGCTGCCGCTGACGATTTTGCCCGTCGGCGCGAGAATCTGCATGACGGAATACGCCGTGACGCTCTTGCCCGAACCGCTTTCGCCCACGATGCCCAGCACCTTGCCGTGGTCAAGGCGGAACGAAACGCCATCCACCGCCTTGACTTCGCCCGCGTCGGTGAAGAAGGATGTATGCAGGTCATTGACTTCCAGCAATGCCATTTTGTCCAGCTCCTTTCATCACGCATTCAGCTTCGGGTCAAATGCGTCGCGCAGGCCGTCGCCGAACAGGTTCAGGCTCAGCACGATGAGGCAGATGACCACGGCGGGGATAATCAGGCGATAGGTGTAGGAATAGATGCCGTTGAGCGCGTCAGAAGCCAGCGAGCCCAGCGAGGGCATCGGCGCGTTGACGCCCAGCCCCAGGAAGGACAGGAAGCTTTCGGTGAAAATCGCGTTCGGAATTTGCAGCGCGGTCGAAATAATCACGACGCTGATGCAGTTCGGCAGCAGGTGCTTGCGGATAATCCACCGCGCCTTCGCGCCCGTCGCCTGCGCCGACAGCACATACTCCTGCTCGCGGAGGGACAGAATCTGACCGCGAATCAGGCGCGCCATGCCCACCCAATAGAGCAGACCAAAGACGATGAACATGCTGATGATGTTCGAGCCGATTTTCTCTAAGATGGTGCCTTCCACATGCAGCACCTGCCCCAGCACGACCGCCAGCAGGATGATGACCAGCATGTCCGGCAATGAGTAGATAATATCGACGATTCGCATGATGAACAAGTCCACCCTGCCGCCGAAATATCCCGCGACTGCGCCAATCATCATGCCAATCACCAGCACGATGATGCTGGCGAAGAAGCCGACGGCGAGGGAAATGCGCGTCCCGTAGACGACGCGGATGAAGTAGTCGCGTCCGTGCGCGTCCGTGCCGAAGATGTGCGGGAAAACAGATTCCCCTTTGTCGATTTTCTTCAGTTCCGTCTTGCCGTACTGGAACGGCGCGAGGTTGTTGTAGCTGTTGTCCATCGGGCGACCCTTCGTCTGTCCCAGCATCTGGTCATACGAATACGGCCAGAACATCGGGATGATGATGGAGGACAGCGTAATCAGCACAATCAGAATCAGGCTGATGGTCGCGACCTTGTTCTTCAGCAGGCGCTTCACGCCGTCGCGGAAAAAGGTCGAGGACGGCCGCATCCGGGAGATGACTTCCTTTTCCTCCGCCGTCGCGGGCATGAAGGAATCCACATCCAGATGCAGGCTAAAGGGCTTTTTCTTGTTCATCATCATGGTGCAGATGCCTCCTTATTCGTAATCAATGCGCGGATCAACCACCTTGTAGAGCAGGTCGCTGATCAGATTCATAATCACGATTAAAGAGGCGAGGAAAATTGTCGTCCCCATAATCATGGTGTAGTCGCGGTTGGTGATGCTGGATACGAACTGGCGGCCGATACCCGGCACGGCGAAAATCTGCTCGACGACCATCGAGCCGGTGACGATGAACGCCAGCATCGGGCCAAAATAGGTGATAACCGGAATCAGCGAGTTCTTCAGCGCGTGACCGAAGATAATTTTCTTGCCCGAAACGCCCTTGGCGCGCGCGGTGCGGATGTAATCCTGCCCCAGCACGTCGAGCATGGAGGAGCGCGTCAGGCGCGTGATGTAGCTCATCGGGTAGAGCGCAAGGGTGATAATCGGGAGGATCAAGCCTTCCGCCGTCGCGCCGTTCGCGGGTACCCAGCCTAACTTGACTGAGAACACTATCAACAGGAATGACCCCATAATAAACGACGGCATGGACACGAACGCGGTTGTAATCACCATGATAATCTTATCCAGCACGGTGTTGCGCCGCAGCGCCGCCAGCGCGCCGAGGACGATGCCGACGATTGCCGCGCTGAACGCCGCAATCAGACCAAGCTTCGCGGAGGTCTTCATGCCATCCAGAATAATGTCGATGACCTGACGGCCGCGCTGTTTCAGGCTCGGCCCGAAGTCCAGCTTCGTCACCACGTCGCGCAGATACGTCACATACTGTTCGCCCAGCGGCTTGTCCAGCCCGTACTTGGCCTCCAGCGCCGCCTGCGCTTCCGCGGAAATTGCCTTTTCACTTGCGAACGGTCCACCCGGAATCGAGTGCATCACGAAGAACGTCACCGTGATGACAATCCAGATGGTCAGCAGCGCCAGCAGCACGCGCTTGAGGATATAAAACAGCATCTTGGAATTCATCTGCTCCACCTTCCCGGCAGGGGCGCTGCCGCGTCTGCCTGCGTTTCTTGTTCATCGACACGCCAAACCAACCGGCTTCACCGTGTCGATGCTTTATTATGCAACACTGTATGGAGAAAATCAAGTGTTTTGTTGCAAAAACTGTGTTTTTTTTATGTTTTTCTCGTGTATTTTGAATATTTTCGTCCAAGTTGTTGCATTTATCAAGTTTTTCTGCAAGTCCCTGTTCATTTTTGCGCACAAAAAATGCAGGACGCTCATTCGTCCTGCATCATGGTAACGAAGTGAATTACTCCGCTGCCGCCAAGCTGCCGAAGATCTCCAGCGGCATGTTTTCCAGCGCGTCGCCCACTTCCTTGCTGGCGACCTGGAACGTCACAGCGAGAACCGTCTCGTCATCAAGGAAGGTGTACAGCGCCAGCACGGTGTCGCCCGGCGTGTACATCAGGCAATAGTTTTCGTTGACATACAGCTCAGCAAGCATTTCTTCCGTCGCGCCCGCGTCCTGAATGCCTTGCAGCAGCGTTTCAAAGCTCATCGCGGACAGCTGCGCCGTAATGCTGACCGTCTGGTCGGCGTTGACGGCGAAGAGCAGGATGTTCTCGGCGTTTTCCGTGCCTGCGGGGACTTCCTGAACCGCCCAGTCCGCCGGAATCTGCATCGTCAGACCCGTTTCACCCAGCGCAACCGTCTGCGCCTCGAAGCTGACATTCATTTCAACTGTCGGCACTTCCGCTTCTTCCTCCGCGAACGCAAAGGCAGTGCAGCACATCATGAGCGCCATCAGGAGAGCAAGGAGTTTCTTCATATTTGTTTCCATCCTTTCATTTCCAGCATGATTCGGCTGATTTTTTTCCATATTGAACAGCCACATCTGGTAACATTTATGATACCAAATGCAAGCCGCTTTTGCAATACGCTTTCGCGCAGGAAAACGGTTGATTCGCGCGGATTTGGGATTTTAGAATGAAGCAGCTTCCATTTTCATTCGGAAAATGCGAGTGAAGTAACTTTTATTTACTTTTCAATTCTCACCAAAACAAACAGTTGATTCTTTCCATAAAAGCGGACTTTGCTTCCCTCCCCCCTTCACAAAAAACGGGGCACCGCGAGAGCTTTCGCCCCCGCAGCACCCCGCCATCCGCGGATGCGCAATTCCGCATTCCGCATTATTCCTTACTTCTTCGTCCAGTCCTGCTTTTCGCCGATGCCGTAGTTTGCCGGCAGCACGTCGTCATCAACCAGCACGAAGCCCAAATCCGCCGTGTAGGTCGTACTGGCGGAGGTCACCTGCACCGGGTTCGATTCACCGTTTTCGCCCAGAATCGACGCAATCAGCGGAATATCCGTGCGCATACGCGTCGGCACAACTTCCGCCGGGTAGATGGGCTTGAGCGTGTACACGCCGGGATACAGGTTCTCGAAGGTGTAGTAGCCATACGCATCGGTTGTCGTTTCCGCGACGAGCTGATCGTTTCGCCACAGCTCGATGCGCATGTCGCCCAGACCGAGTTCGCCCGCGTCCTGCAGGCCGTTGCCGTTCAGGTCAAGCCAGCAGAAGTCGCCCAGCGTGCCCGGCTGCACCGCGCCGATGTTCTGCTCCAGCTGATGCTGGCTCATGCGCAGGGCAATCAGGTCGCTCTCTCCCTCGCGGGCGGTGTAGGTCGTCATCACGCTGATGTTCTGCCCGTCCTTAAGGCGCGTGTCGTCCTTTTCTACGACGACGTAGCCGTTCGGGAGCATCACACGCAGACGGTAGTTGCCCGGCATCAAGCCGTCAAAGCGGTAGATGCCGTCCTCGCCCGTCGTCGCGTTTTGCAGTTCGCTGCCCTTTTCGTCCAGCAGGATAACCTCCGCGCCGGACAGGGGCGCAATCTCGCCCGCGTTGTCGCACCAGACCATGCCGCCGATGCTTGTGTCAATCTTCAAGCCCAGCATCGGAGCAGTATAGTTGTTGTTTTCGCTAATTTCAATCTCGGTCATGACGAGCTGACTGCCCTCGGTGGTGAAGGTGCTGTCGCCCAGACGCGCCGCCTGCGTACCTTCCTTGATGTCGTAGGCAAGGCTGTACACGCCGGGGGCAATGCCGTCGATGGCGAACCGCCCATCCGCATCGGTCTGCGCCTGCGCAAACACCGCGCCGGTTTCATCCAGCAGGGTCAGCGTCTCGTTTTCCGGGGTGATTTCGCCCGCGTCCATGCGCCCGTTGTCATTCTCATCCACCCAAACCTGACCGGACATCTTCGACGGAATCACGCCGCCAAGCGCCTGATTCAGCCATTCCTCGCCCAGCCCGATTTCGATGTTCACCTGCTGCTCGTTCAGCCCGTGCGTCAGCGGCAGGGTCACATTGCCGCCCAGCTTGGAGAGCACCATGCCCTCCGGGAAGCGCAGGGTCAGCGTGTAAGCGTCCGGCCGCAGCCCGGTGAAGCTGTACGCACCCGTCGCATCGGTGAGGACGGTCTGCTCCGTCAAATCCTCGCGGGAGGGGGTCAGAATCAGCGTCACGCCGGCAAGCGCCGCTTCGTTTGCATCCTGCACGCCGTTGCCGTTGTGATCGGCAAACACCGTGCCCTCAATGTCGCCCAAAGCCAGTGCGCCGCACAGGGGCGCGGTGACTTCCTCGCCCACGCCGATGGTAAAGGAATCCGTCGTGCCGTCGGAATCCGGCGCGATGGTGTTGCCGCCGTCCGTCAGGGGAGCAAACACGCCGTCGCCCGGCAGCTCGTAGCGCAGGCGGTACGTTCCGGGCAGCACCGCGTCAAACAGGAAACTGCCATCCGCGCCGATGGTACGGGTCGCCACGTCGCCGGTTTCGTCCATCAGGTGAACCACCGCGCCGAGCAAGCCGCCTTCATCCGCGTCGCGCAGGCCATTGTCGTTCTTGTCGGCAAACACCACGCCGGACACATGGCCGGGGGTAATCATGCCGATATCAAGACCCGTCAAATCCGCGCCCATTGTCAGCGCCACCGGTTCGCTTTCGCCCGCGCCGCCGGAGAGGTTGCGGAGGATATTGCCGTCGCCCGTGCGCGTGAACGCCAAGCCGCGGTTTGCGGTCGCGCTCACGGTGTACTGCCCCGGCGCAAGGTCATCGAAGGTATACACGCCGCTGCGGTTCGTTTTCGCCGTGCGGATATTGCCGTTTTCATCCGTCAGGGTGACGGTGAAGTTGTTGACCATCTTTTCCGCGTCCATCCGGCTGCCGGAGAAGTCGTCATCCAGATACACCGTGCCGGAGATGCTGCCGTAAGTAATCGCGCCGATGGCCATCGTCATCTCGCTGTCATTCTCCAGCACCACGTCGGAAATCGTGTACTCGCGGCGGTCAGTGCCGGGGGCGAACAGGTTGCCGTACTCGCCATCGCCCGCGATGGTGTACACATAGCCCTGCGGAATCGTCGCTTTGACGCGGAACGTGCTGCCGCGGATGTTGGCGAAGGTGAAGCGCCCGTTCTCGTCGGAAACGGTGTTCAGCAGCTCCTTGCCGATGGCCTGACGGTACAGGACGACCTTCACGCCTTCCAGCGTCTTTTCGCCCTCGTCGTACACGCCGTTGTTGTTTTCATCCAGGAAGCAGATGCCGTTGATGTCAGAGCCCTTCATCACGCCAAGGAGGACTTCCTCCAAATCACCGCGTTCAAGAATCACCTGATCCGTTTCGGAGCGCTTGAATTCGCTGGTGATGATGGAGCGGCGATTACCGCCCGTCTGGCTGTAGCGCGCAAACACCAAGCCGTCCGGCAGGCTGTATTCGACATTGTATGTGCCGTAGCGCATTTGACCGATGTAGAATTTTCCGTCCTCGCCGCTCTCGGTTTCGTACACCAAGCCGTTTTTCACGCCGACGGCGCGGATTTTGATGCCCGCTTGACCGGGTTCACCGTCCTGATACACGCCGTCGTCGTTTTCATCCAGCCATACAAGCCCCTGCAGCGCCGCCATCGTCATCACGCCGACGCCCACGTCGGTCACAGAACCGGCTTCGAGGGTCAGCGGCACGCTGCTTTGCACTTGTTCGGTCGTTTCATCCATGATGGACATGTTCGCGCTGACATTTTTGCCGTGCGCACCATGGCCGAAGCCCGCGGGCAGCTCGCTGCGCAGGACGTACGTCCCCGCCGGCACAGCCAGCGACACTTCACCGTTCTTGTCCGTTTCGCCGGATGCCACAACAACCTCCACGCCGTTGACTTCGGTGATGAGGCTCATCGTCGCGCCGGACACGCCTTCCTCGTACTTCCCGCGTGAACCGTTGTTATCGTTGTCGCGGAAGGCGTGGATGGTCAGCGCCGCCGGATTCGCCGCCTTCGCGGTCACAGTCGCGGGTTCGTCGCTAATGACGAGCGCGCCGTTGGCAAGGGTCACGCCCGCGTCATAGCGGACGACGTACGTCCCGTATTCGAGGAACTCCGCCTGCCAAGCGCCGTTTTCATCCGTCACCGCTTCCGCCGCGACTTCGCCCGCCTGATTGACCAGCTGCACCTGCACGCCGCTCATCGGCTGACCGTCCAGCCCCAGCACCACGCCGGAAGCGTCGCCGGTGGCATGGTTCGCCAGCGCCGGCAGCACAACGGTTTCGCCCGCGCCGATTTCCACCAGAATGCTCGCCGTCACGCCCGTATCGGTCGTGCTGAGCGTCCAGCCCTCGGTGTCATACAGGCCGCGCGGCAGGGCTGCCGTAATCTGATAAGTATCAGGATACAGGTCGTTCAGCGCAAACGCGCCGCTGACCGTCATCTGTTCGCTCATCCGCTGGCCGGAAATCGTCACTTCCGCCGGAGCAGACAGGTCGTCGATGCTGCCGGTCATGCCGCCGCTGAGCGTCAGATCCAGTTCATAACGGCTGGTCTGCATCGCCTGAATGTTCACCAGCCACTGTGCCTGACCCTTCTGCAGGTTCGGCCAGCCGTTCACGCCCGTCAGCAGCGTGCCTTCCGGCAGCGTCACCGTGACGGCGTATGTCCCGTGGAAGAGGTCGGCTTCCTCCACCGTCTCGCCATCGGTCAGGTAACCCGTGCGGGTCGTTTTGCCGTCCTCGCTGACAATCTGGTACGCCACTGCCGCGTTCACGCCGCGCATGAGCATCGTCAGCGTGCCATCCACGGGTTCAGGCGTGGGGGTCGGCGTAGGCGTAGGCGTAGGGCTCGGCGTGGGCGTCGGGCTCGGGGTCGGGGTAGCCGTCGGGGTTGGTGTCGGCGCTTCCGTGGGTTCCTCCGTCGGATTCTCGGTCGGATTTTCGGTCGGCGCTTCCGTCGGCGCTAAGGTCGGGGTAGCCGTCGGGGTCGGCGTAGGTGTTGCCGTTGCCGTTGGCGTAGGCGTTGCCGTCGGTGTAGGTGTCGGGGTGGGCGTCGGCGTAGGCGTGGGTTCAGGCGTGGCGGTCGGCGCCATCGTCGGCGGCACATAGTAATAGGAAGCGTTCACCTTCGTCACGGAATCCGCACCCGTGTAGCGCTCAATGTTGATAATCTTGTCGCGCCAGCTTTCAATGGCCAGCGAAGCCTTCGTCATGCGCAGGGTGTACAGCCCCGTGTGAATCGCCGCCGGCAGGGCATAGTCGCCCCGGCTGTCGGTGTCGAAGGAGAGAATCGTCTCGCCGCGCTCGTTAATCAGGTCAAAAGAGGAGCTGCTCTCCGTGTGCACGGTGAACAGACCCGTGTCCGTCAGCACAGCAATGACTGCTTTGTTCAGCCTTCCGCCGACAATTGACACGGTGTAGCTCGCCGCCATAATGGCGTCCTCCGGCATTGTTTCCGCCACCGGGACAAGCTGCACATTGCCCGTGCCGGGGACGGAAATCGGGTCGCTGCCGAAGTCGGTCAGGCGAATCGTGCCGACCGCCTCCCCGTTCTGCATGACGGTAAAATCGCCCGTGAATTTCCGGGATTCATACGTTCCCGCGCTTGTGGCATACATGCCCAGAAAATCCACTTGCAGCATCGTCAGCTCCGATGCCGCAGCCGTGGGGAGCAGCATCAGCAGCATTCCCAGCGTGAGCAGGAGTGACAGAAATCGCTTGCCAAGCATCCTCATCTTGCCTGTTCCTCCATCTGAATCATCCGCAAGCCGTGCGGAGTAAAGTCACAGAATAATCCATGTACTATGGTAAAGCAATCCGCCCGACTTGTCAACCATTCCGCGCATATTTTTACAATTGGATTGCTTTTCTGGTCGAAAATCAGCATGTTCCGGCAATGAAAAAGAAGGCTGACTTTTTCAGTCAGCCTCCCATGCGGATACTATTCCCAAATGAGAATGCGCCGAGATGCACCGCAAATGATTCGTTCTGGCTGACGCGAACGCCAGCGCGGGAAAGGCGCAAGCAGATGGCACATCCAAATGCAGGAAATCGTATCAGTTGCTACCGCCCATCAGCAGGGTCAGCATGCTCTCCGGCAGACTCATCAGCAGGGTCATGGGCAGGTTCTGCAGGTTGTTCATCACCTTGACGAACCACGTCTGGAACTCACTGTCCGTCATCGCGCCCAAATCCTGCGCCTTGCTCACGTCCAGCGCGTCCTTCGCGTCGCAGGTGCGGGTTTCCGCCGTGATGGTCACAACGTCCAGACCCATGAAGCGCACCAGCACATCCACCTTGCGGACGCCCTGTTCGCCGTCCATCGTCGTAGCGGTCGTCACCACAACGCCGAAGCCCTGCTCGACACCGTCCACCGTTTCCTTGATTTCCACATCAACAACGCTGCTGTCCGTGCCGACGCCCTTGCCGCTGACGTTGATTTCAACGGGGTCTTCGCCATCATAGGCGGTCAGGTTCGCCGTGAAGTTCTCCAAGTCGCCTGCGAAGGTCAGCGTCGCCGCGGTATCTTCCGCGCTCTTGATGGTCACAAGCCACGTCGCCACGCCGTCCGCCGTGTTGCGGGTCATCGTGAAGGAGATCGGCAAGGGTTCTTCGCCGCCGTTGTTGATCTTCACCGAAGCCGTCATGCGAACCAGCTCGCCTGCTTCAGTCATCCAGTATTCGTAAACGACGTCATCCGCGTAGAGATCTGCTTCATCAAGTTCTTTCAGCAGGTCGTCCCAGCTCGTGTCAGCAGCAGAAAAAAACGCATCCATGTAAGCGCCGATGCTCGGAACGCTGTGGATCATTTCCAGCAGGGCTTTCGTCATCTCGACGATCTTTTCCGGCGGAACGGTGACTTTGACGTAGCTCTTCGCCGCGTCGCAGTCGCCGGGCTGCTCGGTCACTTCTGCCATTTCTTCACCGGACAGTATTTCGTTCATCATGGTCATGAACGCCGTGGTGTCCGCCTGCGTCAGTTCTTCCATGAGCTGCTCTTCCGTCATGCTGCTCAGGTTCGCCGCTGCTTCCATCAGGGCAGTGTATTCCGCATTGCCGCTCAGCTGTTCCTTCGACTCTTCAATCGCCTTGTCGATCTCCTCGTCGCTCTGACCGGACATCTTCATCGTCGCGCGGAGGGCTTTTTCCTTGATGGCTTCCACGTCCTTGCTGTTCACAGCAATCACGCCGCCCAGCAGCGCGCTGGACACATACATCAGCTGGTTTTCTTCCGCAGCAGTCGTCAGCGATGCCATACCCAGCACGCTCTTGCCGCTCAGGTTCAGGTCAAAGCCAGCTTCGTCGCCCTGCTGATAGCCGGTCAGGGACAGCGACGCCAGCAGGTCGTTGATGGCTGCCATCGCGGTGTCATCCCCGCCCAGCGCCGCCACGAGGTCAGCGTTCAGGTCGTGGATGGTGATGGTGGTTTCCTGACGCGCGGCATTGTCCCACACGCTGTTTTCCGCCATCGAGGTCAGGGGCATCGCCAGCATCATGATGCTGAGCAGTACCGCAAGCAATTTCTTCATGGGGTTTTCCTCCTTGTTATTTGGTTTCCCTTTTTCTTTATAGCGAACACTGCGGGGCAGTGATGCTTTCGGTTGACTTACTCTGCGTTATCGCGAATCAGCTGTGACACGCTGGTGGTGAACTGGCGCGTGCTGTCCGGCAGATTCATCATGAACCGCGGCAGAATCTGCCCGGCGGTGAACATCACGCCCGTCATGTACGCCTTGAAGCGCACACTGCTGATTTCGCCCAAGTCCAGCACGTCGCCATCCGACAGCAGGGGGCGCGATTCGCACGGGCGCGTTTCGGCGGCAATCGTCAGGAAGTGCTCGCCCTGCCAGAGCAGCTGAACATCCACATTCTGATACACTTCGCCATCCACCTGCTGGGTGTCCATGCTGGCGCTCCAGCTAATGCCCTTTTCTTCCCCGTCCACCGTGCGGTGCATTTCCAGCAGGACATTCGCTTCGTTCGTCAGCGACGAAATGGTGCAGCGGTACAGCTTCTGTTCGCCGTCATCCGACGCAATCAGCACCGCTATTCCGCCGTTGTCCTCCATCTTCAGCTGACCATTCGTGCCCTTGCCCGCCGTTTCCTGCCGCCAATCCAGCCGCACGTCATCGCCCGTCGGATGGAAAGTCACCGTGATTGCTGCGTTCAGCAGCGTATCCTGCGTCAGCGTCGGCGTATGGGTCGGCGCAACCTTGTAGCTGATCACCACCCGCAGCAGGCGCATCGGCGCATCCACATACTGCGCCACCTGCGCATCTTCCACCAGCAGCGTCTGCTGACGCAGCCACGTCTGCAAGTCCGTATCCTCTACGGGCTGATCCTGCGCGAACGCCACCAGCTGCCGATACGTATTGAGCAAATCCACATACGCCTTGACGGCGGGCGTTTCCTCCACCGTATCCAGCAGAATGCACAGCACCTCCATCAGCTGCTCATTGCTGAGGGGGAAGTACAGAATGTTCTTCGCCGATTCGCATCCTTCGGGCGGATTCGAGACACTCTCCACCCGCGTAACCTTCAAAATCTTGTTCAAGCGCGTAGCAGCCTGCTGCCAGTCCGTCTCGAACAAGCCATTGGCAACGTCCTTCGGCTGCATTTCGCCCGTTATCAGCGGATTTTTCGTGATTTTCGCCAGCAGTGCACCCACGTTCTCGTACTCTTGCGCAATGGATTCGCTGACTTCCTTGGCAGACAGCTCCGCCCCAGCATCCGCATATATGCTCTGGGACGCATCCCACTGATGCAGGATTTCCGCGATATGCCGCATGTCCTCGTCGAGATTCAGGGACACCGTGCCGCCCAGCACATCACTGCTGATGTAGACATCTGCACCGCGGCTCTGCACGCCGTAATCCACAATGGACTGGCCATTCAGAAACAGCTCACACGAGGTGAACCCCTGCCGATAGACCTCCACGCGCAGGGCATCCAGCAAATCCCGATACGCGGTTTCCGCCGCTTCCTCCATTTCCGCCATGAGCGCCCGCCCGTTGAAATCGCGGAAGGTGATGGTCGTCAGCGTCGCTTGGGGCGCGTTTTCCTCCGCCAGTCCGCACAGCGGCAGCATCAGCGCCAGCGTCAGCAGAATCGCAAGCAGCTTCTTCATTCGTCAACCTCCTTGACATTCGTTTGTGCGCTTTCCGGCATTCCATTACCATTATATCAAAAAAAACACCTGTTGCAAGCGAATATGCGCAAGTTTTACAATTTCGTGCCCCAAAGATGCAAATTTGCGTCTGAAAGCGCAGCTTCGCGGAAAAATGCTTGATGCCGTCATGCAAAATTTCTGTGAATGGCGCAAAAGGCCGTTTTCCCCTCTTGTGAAGCGCGAAAAAATATGCTACAATAGATAGAGTATTCCGGATTACCGAAAGGAGCTAATTCGCATGGAATTTCTGACCAAGCTTTTGGGCATCGCCACCGCCGTTGCGGAAACCACCACCACCACCGCTGCGGCCGACCCTGCCGCCGTCACCACGGATTCGGCCGTCGGTGGCATCTTCACCGTCCTCGGCACCCTTTTCCCCCTGCTGCTGGTTTTCGTCCTGATGTACTTCATGATGATTCGCCCGGAGAAGAAGCGCCGCAAGAAGGAGCAGGACATGCTCGCGTCCCTGAAGAAGGGCGATCGCGTGTGCACCATCGGCGGCATCTACGCCACCATCGAGAGCATCAAGGATGACACCATCACCCTGAGCGTCGGCAAGGGCGACCAGACGATGGTTGTTGCGCGCTGGGCGATTCGCTCGGTGGAAGATGTGACCATCGAAAACGAGACCGAATCCCTGAACTGATCGCAAAATTCCCGGCTTCGTGCCGGGTTTTTTTGTGCCCGATTTTCCCGCCGCGCATATGCTGGGAGTGAACAGCTCACACGATGGGAGGAATCGCCATGAATCAGCGTCCGAATTGCTGCCGTCCCATGCCGCCGCAAGCGCCTTGCCCGTCCAGACCGCCTTGCCCGCCGAAACCCGCTTGCCCGGCTTGTCCGCCGACGCAGAAGGGCGTTTTATTGCCGCGAATCCTCGCCAGCGGGCGGGAGTGGCAGCGCCGCGCGTGTGTGGCGCTGTGCGTCGGCGGTTTGCCGGAGGATGCGAACGGGCGACTGCAGCTCGTCGGCGTTACGGCGTGCGGTGACGCGGATTGGGAGATTGCGCCGTACCAAGAACCGCGCCCGTGCGGCTGCCGCGGATGCCGACCATCTCGACCCGCGCCGTGCCTTCTGCGGGTGAATATTCCGGTTGTTTGCCAAGTGCAGGCGGAGTGCGGGCAGGTTTTGCGCGGCGAAAGTGTGCTGACGACGGATGTTGCGCTGCCGATTCGCTGTGTGCAGGCGGAATGCTGGCGTAACCAGATGATGGTGCTTCCGTGCGTTCGGCTGATTGACGGCGGCGCGCCTGTGTGTGCGGATGGCTGCCGTCCCCCTGTGTTCGATTGCACGATTGAACTGCTTGTCGAAGCCTACATGACGCGATGGGAAGCGTGCGGCAGCCCTGCGCCGACTTGTCCGGATTTGCCGCTATTCCCCCCGCCGCCGTTCGGGTGACAAGGGCGTTGGAAGCCCCAAGGGGCTTTGCCCCTTGACCCCAGCAGGGACGCTGTCCCTGCACCCTGCAAGGGAGTTCCTCCCTTGACCCTTTCGCGCGATTGGGTTGGTGACAACTGCACACAATGTGCGCGTGTTTATCTGTCATCCGTGCCTCCACGCCTCTTCTTTCCCATTGTAACATGGGAGACGAAGGCGAAGGAGTCCAGAGGGCGACCGCAAAGCCCTCTGGAACCCGCGGAAAAGACCAATATCATAGGAAAAGGCAGCCGCATCCCCCTGCGCCCAATCGTTCGCGCGGGGGATTTTCTCTTTTCCCCCGAACGACAAAAAAACACCCTTGACTCTCACGAATCAAGGGCTAATAGGAATCCGGCAGCGACTTATCCTCCCGGGCCGTGTCCAGCCAAGTACTTTCAGCACTGGAGAGCTTAACTGCTGTGTTCGGGATGGGAACAGGTGGAACCTCTCCGTCATTGCCACCGGAAATGGTAGCTATTTAATTGCTTCGCCTTTCTCTTCTTGCTTTCACTTTTCGCTTTCATTTTACTTACTTGCGTTTGAAAGAGAAGGGTCGAAGTTGAAAGGGGGTGAAACCCCTCTGCACCCTGACAACTGCACATCGAATGATTCTTCAGACCGTTCCAATTAGTTCTCAGTTTTCTGTTTCAGATTTGCTTTCGCTTGACTTCGCAT